>Ga0136636_10000067_pt1 | contig 36783 bp, 34 predicted proteins | sample AntDrymUQ8522106_2_FD_104653 | JGI IMG/M metagenome (GOLD analysis project Ga0136636, IMG submission 104653) | Polar desert sand microbial communities from Dry Valleys, Antarctica - metaG UQ852 (21.06) | ecosystem: Environmental > Terrestrial > Soil > Desert | place: Antarctica: Dry Valley... | reverse complement strand
TTTCAAAGGCTTGATCATCAATATATCGATCCTTCACATTCCAGTAAAATTCCTGTGCAACGTCACTTTTAGTTCGGGAGAGGATTCTAACTTCGTGATTTTTTTCTTTTAGCTGATTGACCAAATCAGTTCCAATGAGTCCAGTTCCGCCTGTAATTAAAATTTTCATAAACGATCTTCGTAATAATGTTAAAATTTTGTAATATTTCTATTTTAAAGCATCATTACACCGGGGATTTTGCCCACTTCTTTGTAAATATTAATGACCTGGTCTGCATTTAAAACAAAAGCGTTAATATTTAACGAAGTATATTTTCCGTGTTTACTCTCTTTATTATTTAGCGTAAATTTTATATCATCAAAAACACGGTAGATCTCAGTATGTTTCGTATTTTCCGTGGTAACAATAAATTTAAATAAATAATCTTGTGGAAAATCATGAGTAGCTTCTAATTTTTCTTTCAAAGAAGCATAAAAATCCTCGGGACTGCGGTTTTCTTCGTTTTCTATTATTTGTGGCATTTTCTTGATTTTATAGGGAAAGTTAAGGCTTTAAAGATAAAATAAACATTTATTACTTCAGTTCTTTTAATGAATTTAAAATCGTATTGGAATTTTGTTGCTCATGATTTTCTATAATGTTGAATAAACCGTTTACCATCTGTTGAGAGGCGAATTTACTAATTCCAGAAGTTGCAGACAAAGAATTATTTTGGTTTCCGAAGAGGGCACCGAGTAAATTACTTCCAGCCAATGCTGAATTCAAACTTTTCAGGATCCCGTATTCGTTAAGTTTAGCATCAACTTTTGGCGCAATTGCTAACATTAACTGCTCAGAAGTTTTTTCCCGCAAAATTTTTGTCGCAGCGCCACTTCCGCCCTGTACAATTTTTACAGCGTCTTCTGAAGAAAGGTTATTCACCGCATTTATTAAAATAGGACGTGAAATATCTACAGTAAAAGCCGCAGCTTCTGCAATATATTGCTTTTCTTTTTGAACCAGATTATTAAGACCCATTTTCTGCAAAGTATTGTTGAGATCCCGAAGTTGAGAAGGCATTGCAGATTCAATCAATTGATTGGCTAAAAAACTGTCTTTGTTACTAAAAATCCCAAGACCTTTTGAGATTCCGCCTAACAAAACCTGCTTCAAAATTGCTAATCCTACACTGGAACTCGCAATTGCTACGCAGGATTGTGTAGCCGTGCCGAGTGTTGCGATGGCCATAACTGCCACTAAAACTGTATTTTTTCTCATTATTTTTATTTTTGTAAAGACAGTACAGCGGACAAATATCAAGCCAAATAAAAAGTCAATTTTAATAATTCTTTAACATTTTGCCTCAGAAAATTGCAAAAATTTTAACAATGGGTTTAAATAATGAGTACCTTTGAGAAGCTTACCTGACAAAACAACCTAAAAACAATTATATGAAACACAGCAAACTAAAATTTCCCTGTCTGATTGCAGCATTGTACTTTGGCATCAGTGTTAGTGGGCAGGAAACTCAGCGGGACTCCACCCTGAAAGAACAAAAAATTGAAGAGGTGGTACTCATTGGTTATGGTACTAGAAAAAAGGTGGATAATACTACCTCCATTAGTTCCATTAGCGCAGAAGAATTAACGAAAACGAAAGTTCTCAATGCAACCCAGGCAATTCAGGGAAAAGCAGCGGGAGTTACTGTAATAGCTTCTGATCTTCCTGGATCTACTCCAACTGTAATAATTAGGGGTTTAGGAACAGCTCTCAGTGGTAGAAATCCACTTTATGTGGTAGATGGAATTTTTGCAGACAACATTAATAACATCAATTCAAATGACATTATGTCTTATGATATTTTAAAAGATGCTTCCGCACTTGCCATTTATGGTAATCGTGCCGCAAATGGAGTAATTATTATTACCACTAAATCTGGTAAGGGTAAAAAAATATCTGTGGAATATGATGGGCTTACTGGAGTTAGAATGCCGCTGCAAAAAGTGAAAATGGCAGGAAGTAATTTATTTGCGTTCTACACCAATACCGCAGACCAAATAACGAAGTATTCCCAAGATCAACCGATTAATACGGACTGGTTTAAAGAAATTACACGGATTGGAACTTATAATCAACATAACGTTTCTGTATCAGGAGCTTCCGAAAATGCGAAATATTTCCTTAGTCTAGGTAATTACGATGAGAAGTCTATCTTAGAAGGAACGGATTTTAATAGAAGTACAATCCGCACCAACAATGAATTCAAAATTACGAAAGGAATCGTTGTAACCCAAACCTTATCTGTTGCATTTACGAATGTGACCCCAAAACCTTTAGATGCTTTTACCGCAGCGTATAAACAATCTCCAATAGTACCTGTATATTTTCCAAATGGACAGTATGGAGTTTCTTTTGTAGGCCCGAATGGGTTTGTTTCTCCCACTGGTTCTTCTTTTAACAACGTAGGGAATCCTGTAGCACAGTTAAATTTCTTCAACGAAAAACAAAAATCCATCCAGATGCAGGGAGGTTTGAAAGTGGATATTAATCTAATGAAAGATTTAAAATTCACCTCGCAATTTTCCGGGGAATATTATAATTTTAAATCCTTCAATTACGCTGATTTGCTAAATATTTGGTTGGCTGCAGATCCAACTAGAAAGGTTGCTGATTACCCTGTAAATAGCAATGTTAACACTTTATTCAATGAAAAAACAGATTATTTTAATTGGACATTAACCAATTATTTAACTTATGCTAAAAAATTTGGTATTCATGATATTGAAGCCACTGTAGGAACTGAAGCCGCGGTTAGAGATGGTGCAAACACCATTAGATATCTTCGTAAAAATTTAATTGGAAACAGCACATATTGGGATTTAAATAATACGAATTACGCAGATCAGTTAATTTCTCTAAACAGTATTAAATTCAATAAAAATGTTCTTAATTCCTACTTTGCAAGAGCACAATACAAATTGCTAAATAAATACTTAGTAAGTGCAACGGTTAGAAGAGATGGCTCTTCTCAATTTGCAGAGGGACAAAAATGGGGAACTTTCCCAGCTTTTGGTTTAGGTTGGGTAATTTCCGAAGAATCTTTCATAAAAGACATGGGCGTTTTCGATCTTTTAAAATTGAGAGGAGGATGGGGTAGATTAGGAAATCAAAATGTACCTGCAAATTTTTTACCTTTTAACACGGGTTCAGAATATAATTATGCCTACAATGGAAATGTAATTTCCAATGGAACAACCATCGACAAAATTTTCGATCCTAATCTCTCCTGGGAAATAACGGAGGAATCCAGTGCAGGACTCGATTTTGAAATGGTTAACAGAAAATTAAAAGGTTCCGTAGATTTATATAATCGTGTGACCACTAATATTATTTTAGCCCTTATTCCAGTTTCTACCTCAGGAATTTCTCAGAACGGATTTGCTCATTTAGGAGAAGTTACTAATAAAGGAATTGAAGCAAGTCTAAGTTGGGATTCAACAATAAATGAGGATTGGAGCTATAATATTAGCGGAAACTACTCCTACAATAAAAATAATCTAAATAAATTAGCAGATGATAATGTAAGTCCTATCCGGAACGGGGATTTACGAAATGGTCAATACACTAAACTTCTAGACCAAAGTGCAGTCAATCAACCTTTAGGTAGTTTTTGGCTTTGGGAAGTTGCAGGATACGATGCTGCCGGTAAATTTACGTACGTAGATACCAACGGAAACGGTAAAACGGGAGCAGATGATCCAAATGACAGAAAATTCTTTGGTTCTTACGTTCCAACTTCTACTTATGGAATTAATTTAGGTCTAAAATTCAAACAGGTAGATTTCTCTCTAAGCGGTTATGGAACATTTGGTTCGAAAGTGTACAATGGTAAAAAAGCACAACGCTTTTCTGGGGAAAATATTGAGTACAGCATTGCCAATGATTTTTACAGTGCTACTAATACTGGTTCAGAAAATCCAGCACCCTTTAATGGAGTTCCATTAGCATCTAATTATTATTTGGAATCAGGCGATTTCTTTAGAGTAAACAATATGTCATTGGGATATACCTTGTCTAAACCAGTAGAATATTTATCCTCACTCCGGATTTATGCAAGTGCGATAAATCCTTTTATCTGGCAAAAGTTTTCTGGATTTTCTCCGGAATTGAATGGAAACGGAGATCCTTATGGTTCTGCGGGAATAGAGTTGGACGCTTATCCAACGGTAAGGTCTTTTGTTATTGGACTTAATGTAAAATTTTAAAATGTAAAGAAATGAATAAAAAAATAATTTTAATATCATCATTACTTTTGTTTTCACTCTCCAACCAGAGTTGCCGTAATGATTTTTTGGATGTGAAACCCACAGAGCAAATTTCTGCCTCAGATCTTTCTTTATTGAACAATGATGCAGGAGCAGACAGTTTTGTGACTTCTATTTATGCAAAATATTTAGACTGGAATATCAGTTCTTTCTCTTGGGTAGGAATAACCACAATTGCCTCAGATGAAGCGGACAAAGGTTCATCTCCCGGTGATACAGGTGGAGATAAAGATTTATTGGATGCCTTAAATTTCACCGCAACCGGAAGTTCTTTTCAAGACGTTTGGCAAGGTCATTATCAAGCAATAAACCGGTCAAACCAAGCATTGTATTTTTTACCCTTGCTAACCAATGCAAACCAAGATTTACGAACAAGATTATCTGGAGAAGCTAAGTTCCTTCGCGCATTTTCTTATTTTATTTTGGTAAGATCTTTTGGTGGAGTGCCTGTTGTAGATCGTGTTCCTGTAGCGGGAGATGAAAATGACCGAAAAATGTTATTGACCAGAAAATCCAAAGAGGAGGTTTATGCGTTTATCATGAGCGACCTGAATGATGCCATTGCAGCGCTGCCCGCGAAAAGTGCGTATTCTTCTGGTAACGTAGGCAGAGCTTCCAAAGGTGCAGCTTATGCACTGCTTGCAAAAGTAAACTTGTATCAAAAAAATTGGCAAAAAGTAATAGATAATTGTAATTTAGTAACTGGATACGCTCTAACTCCAAATTTTGCAGATATTTATAAAGTTTCTGGAGAAAATAATCAAGAATCGATATTTGAGATTCAAGGAAAGGGTGGTGCCGCACAACCTGGAATTCAACAGTATTCTCAAACTCAAGGTGCTCGTGGCGCTGGAGGATGGGGTTGGGGTTTTGCAACACCTTCGCAAAATTTAGTAGATGCTTTTAACGCTGCAGGAGACACCCAAAGAAGAAATGCAACCATAATTTTCAGAAATTCAACCTTATATGATGGTAGAATTGTTCCCGCAACCGTAGAAAATCCTTTCTATAATTACAAAGTGTATTCTTCTAACTTCTCCGGAGATGATGATTCCGATGCCAATATCAGATACCTTCGCTACGCGGAAGTTTTATTGATGAAAGCTGAAGCTATGAATGAATTGGGACAGACTGGAGCTGCACTGCCGTTCCTAAACCAAGTTAGAAATAGAGCGGGCTTAGCAAATTCTACCGCCGTATCTCAAGTTGATGTAAGAAATGCAATTTGGAAAGAAAGACGTTTGGAATTAGCATTGGAGCACGACAGATGGTTTGATATTGTGAGAACAGGTCAAGCTTCTGCTGCAATGACTGCTGATGGAAAATCTTTCGTTGTGGGTAAACATGAATTATTCCCGCTTCCTTCCAGCTTTATTAGTGAGGCCAAAGGTTTGAGTGCACAAAATCCAATGTATTAATTCTTTAAAATTAATTTTATGAAAAATAAAACTTTAAATATAGGTCTTGGTTCCGCGCTCTTATTGACTGCTCTCTTTACAGGTTGCCAAGACAGTATTGATAGAGATAATTTTCCTGTTCCTTATGCCGCAATCGGAGGGTATGAAAATTCCGATGCAATTGCAGAAGGTAATTTGGTAACCAAACTGAGCTTCGAGGATAATCTTACCGATAAAAAAAATAATTTATCAGGAATGATGCCTGCATCGGTTGGATATTCCACTGGAATGAAAGGTAAAGCTTACAACGGTTCCAGTTCCGAAAATAGATATGCCGTTGCAAATGCTTCCTCAGCAATTACAGGTTTAAATGCCTTCACTTTTTCATTTTGGATGAAGAGTGATAATACGGTAGATCCAGCTACACCAGGACAGGGTAAAGGTGCCCAGGGAATTTTTTCCATTGTTAGACCTACCGAATTTTGGGGCGGAATCAATATTTTTATTGAAAACCCAGATGGTGCTCATCCAGACAGAATTAGGTTAAAACTTTCTGTAGAAAATGGCAGATCAGCCGTAATTTGGCGTGGACAAAGTGTAATGATGAACATTGAAAATAGCAGAAATAAATGGGTTTATATTACCTTCACCTATGATCCTGTCATCAGTAAAGTGAGTGCTTATTTGAATGGAGAACCTGCTTCAAATCTTACAGGATTTGCGTATGCTCCTGATCAAGGAGTTTCCGGAAGTGCACCTTGGTTTGCAGATAATCCGGGTGGAATTAACAACCCGAATGGAGCTGCAGGTTACGGAGCAATTCAACTTACGGGAACCAACGGAAAAGCAGTATTAGGAAGTCATCAGTTTGAAACTAATCCACCCTTAAATAATGGTTCAGGTCAAGATTGGGCTACAAGTTATGTTGGGATGTTAGATGAATTTAGAATTTACAATACACCTTTAAAAAGTGCAGATGTAAATGCCCTTTACAAATTAGAAAAAGACAACAGATAACCTTTAAATAGAGCCATCGCAAGGTGGCTTTTTTAATATATTTAAAATGAAAAAGTTAATACAAATAGGGTTTTGCAGTTTCATGCTTGTTTCCTGCTCACGGGATTCGCCACCTGCAAGTGGTGGAACTCCCCTCGGTGGAGGTGGACCTTCTGATCCGCCCACATCCATAACTTATACTGATCCGCAGATTTTAGAATTAACTCAAAAACAAACGCTCAAATATTTTTGGGATTATGCAGAAGTCAATTCCAAACTCGCCCGAGAACGTTACCATACAGATAATCCTGGAGTAGATGCAAACGTAGTGACAACGGGTGGCTCTGGTTTTGGCTTAATGACCATTTTAGTTGGAATTAAAAACGGAGATGTTCCGCGTGCAGAAGCAGTTTCTAGATTAAAAACCGCCCTAACTTTCCTGCAAAATGCCAATCGCTTTCATGGCGCTTGGTCGCATTGGATCAATGGTACAAATGGGAGCGTTATTCCCTTCGGAACATTGGATAATGGTGGTGATTTAGTAGAAACCAGTTTTCTGGTGCAAGGATTAATTTGTGTTCGGGAATATTTTAAAAATTCTGCAGTTACAGAGGAAATTGCGCTTAGTCAAAAAGCAGATGTACTCTGGAAAGGTGTAGAATGGAATTGGTACACCCAAGGTCAAAATGTTCTATATTGGCATTGGTCCCCGAATTATAATTTTCAAATTAACCAGCAATTGCGTGGTTATGATGAAACGATCCTCACTTATATTCTTGCGGCTGCTTCCCCAAATTTTAGTATTGAAAAATCAGTGTACGACCAAGGTTGGGCCAGAAATGGAGCAATTAAATCAACTTCTTCCCAATATGGAATTCCTTTAATTGTAAATCATAACGGTGCAAATGGAACAGTTGGTCCGATGTTTTGGGCACATTACAGCTTTTTAGGTTTAGATCCACGCGGACTTTCAGATGATTTCGTCAATTATGGACAAGCTACACTCAACCACGCAAAAATTATGTACCAATATGGAGTCTCCAATCCAAAAGGATGGAACGGTTATAGCCCGAAAAACTGGGGCTTGACTGCAAGTTACAGCAGGAATCAAGATGGTAGTACCGGATATTCTGCGCATCAGCCGAACAACGATTTGGGAATAATTTCACCAACTGCCGCAATTTCCAGTATTCCGTACACTCCAACTGAAAGCATGAACTATTTAAGATTCCTTTACAATGAAAATTACGCCAAATATATTGGAGTCGCAGGTCCCTATGACGCCTATTCTACCCACTATAATTGGGTTACGCCGCGTTATTTAGCAATTGACCAGGGACCAATTTCACCCATGATAGAAAATTACAAAACAGGTTTTCTCTGGAATTTATTTATGAATGCACCAGATGTAAAACAGGGTTTAATTAAATTAGGCTTTCATTCTACTCAATATGGATTTTAAATTGGCATTATAATTTGGAGTAGATTTTTTTCCTTACTTTTAAAGGAAAGATATTTCATTTGAATTATATTTTTTTAAGATCGTCAAATTTATTTTGATAAAATTTTAATATCCGTTAAATTGGTACTTCATGAACAAAATAGGAATAATCTCCACTGTTGCAGCGATTTTTCTCATTTCCTGCAAAAATCAGCCAAATATTTCTCCGCAAGTTCCACTGGCGGATTCCCGATCTGATGAACAATTGATGGATCAGGTTCAAAAAGAGGCCTTGAAGTATTTCTGGGATTTTGCAGAACCCAATTCTTTCTTAGCGCGGGAACGCTACCATGAAGATAATATCTATCCTCAAAATGATAAAAATGTAATTACTTCAGGCGGTTCCGGTTTTGGTTTGATGACGATTTTAGTTGGAGTAGAAAGAAATTTTATTCCCCGAAAAGAAGCGGTTTCAAGACTTTCCACCATGGCGGATTTTTTGAGTGAAGCAGATCGTCATCATGGAGCTTGGTCGCATTGGATCAATGGGGAAACTGGAGAAACAGTTCCTTTTGGCAAAAAAGATAATGGCGGAGATCTGGTAGAAACTGCCTTTTTAGTACAGGGAATGATTGCCGTACGAGAATACTTCAAAAATGGAAATACAGAAGAAAAACTTCTCGCCAAAAAAATGGATGATCTCTGGAAAGGAGTGGAGTGGAATTGGTACACCAAAGGAGGTGAAAAAGTCCTGTATTGGCATTGGTCGCCAAATTATGCGTGGGAAATGAACTTTCCGCTGCGTGGTTATGATGAAACTTTGATCACTTACATCTTGGCCGCTTCGTCCCCAACTTTTCCCATTGATGCAGAAACTTATTATAATGGATTCACCAGAAATGGATTATACCTTAGCAATAATAAAAAATACGGTTTACCGCTTTACGTCAAACATAATGGCGCCGAAGAATATGGCGGTCCACTTTTTTGGGCGCATTATTCCTATCTCGGGTTGGATCCCACCGGTTTATCCGACAAAAATATTTCCAATTATTTCGACTTAAATAAAAACCATGTCCTCATCGATTATCAGTATTGTGTAGAAAATCCCAAAAATTGGAAAGGTTACGGTCCAAATTATTGGGGACTTTCCGCGGGATATACCAGAAATACAGACGGTTCTACAGGTTACACCGCACATTCGCCGAAAAATGATCTCGGCGTTATCAATCCTACCGCCGCTTTGAGCAGTTTTCCTTTTACACCCAAAGAATCCATGGACTTTCTCCGTTATTTGTACACAGAAAAACCCATGTTTATTGGTTCTGCAGGTCCTTTTGATGCAACTTCTATCCATTACAACAATTGGTTTACGCCCAGATATTTGGCGATCGATCAGGGTACAATTTCGCCCATGATCGAAAATTACCGAACGGGATTAATCTGGAAATTATTTATGAACGCGCCCGAAATTAAAAACGGATTAAAAAAGCTTAATTTTAAATCTACGAAATATTACAGATAGTTTTTTCAGGAGCTATTTCCCGCTCTCCATTATATCTTTTTCTTTTTCCAACGCCTTTCCCAACCGCTAAAAAAGAAAAAGGATGCCATTTCGATCGGGGCTAGAAATTTTCTACAAATAATAAAATGATGAACATGAAATTAAAATATGTACCCTTTTTAGTTCTTGGATTTTGCCTAAATCTGAATGCGCAGGAAATAAAAGCTGGATTCAAAAAAGAGATCAAAAAAGTGCAGCAGATTTCTTATATTTTGGATTATCCTGAAAATGCAAAAGGGAAAGTTCCGCTCCTCGTTTTCCTTCATGGTTCTGGAGAAAGAGGTACTAATTTAGAAATGGTAAAAGCACACAGTCCTTTCACCTACAAGAATTTAATGAAAGAACCGGTTGCGATTTTAGCGCCGCAATGCCCAGAAAATGTGTGGTGGGATACGGAAACTGTTTATCAATTAATTAAAGAAATTCAGCAGAAATATAATATTGATGAATCCAGAATTGTTCTAACTGGCTTATCCATGGGAGGTTGGGGAAGTTTAAAACTCGCTATGGAACATCCAGAATTATTTTCCGCAGTAGCTGCTGTTTGTGCTCCGGTGGACATATTGATGAAAGTTCGCGCCTCGCAATATAAAGATTTACCTATGAAAATTTTTCATGGCGGAAATGATGACGTGGTTTCTCCCCTAAATTCAATAGAATTTTATCAGGAAATTAAAAAAGTAAACAAGAATATCGAACTCACTATCTTCCCCGATGACAATCACAATTCCTGGGATTCTACCTACAGCAATCCGAAATTATATGAATGGATGTTTGCTCAAAGAAAAAATTTAAATAAAAAGTAAAAAAATTGAATATGAAGAAATTTATTTTAATTCCAGCCCTCGCATTTTCTGCTTTACTTACCGCACAGGAAATGGTGAAAAAACCCGTTCAATCCTACCAAACTTCTCAGTACAAAGCACAGAAAAAAGCTTTTGTAGAAAAACTTTTGGCGAAAATGACCATCGAGGAAAAAATTGGGCAGCTTAATTTACCAAGTGCGGGAGATTTTACTACAGGTCAAGCTCAAAATTCCGATATCGGTAAAAAAATCGAAGACGGATTAGTTGGAGGTTTATTTAACATCAAAGGAGCAGAAAAAATAAAAGCGGTTCAAAAAGTAGCGGTCGAAAAAAGCCGACTGAAAATTCCGCTAATTTTCGGAATGGATGTGATCCACGGATACGAAACAGCATTTCCTATTCCACTTGGTTTAGCTGCTTCCTGGGATATGGATTTGATTCAGCAATCCGCTCGAGTAGCCGCGAGAGAAGCAACTTCGGATGGAATTTCCTGGACTTTTTCTCCCATGACCGATATTTCGCGCGAACCAAGATGGGGCAGAGTTTCCGAAGGTTCCGGGGAAGATCCATATTTAGGAAGTGAGATCGCAAAAGCCATGGTTTTCGGTTATCAGGGAAAAGATTTGTCCCTTTCCAATACAATTTTGGCGTGTGTAAAGCATTTTGCATTATATGGAGCTGGAGAAGCTGGTCGAGATTATAACACTGTTGATATGAGTCGTGTTCGCATGTTCAACGAATATTTCCCACCGTATAAAGCAGCAGTTGATGCGGGAGTTGGAACCGTGATGGCCTCTTTTAATGAAGTAGATGGAATTCCGGCAACGGGAAATGAATGGCTTCAAACTGAGGTGCTGCGCAAAATGTGGAATTTCGGAGGTTTTGTAGTCACGGATTACACTGGAATAAATGAAATGATCGATCACGGAATGGGCGATCTGCAGCAAGTTTCCGCGATGTCTTTGAAAGCTGGAATCGATATGGATATGGTTGGAGAAGGTTTTTTAAAAACTTTGAAAAAATCTCTTGATGAAGGAAAAGTTACTCAGGCAGAAATTGATAGGGCGACAACCAGAATTCTTGAAGCAAAATACGATCTGGGACTTTTTGAAAATCCTTACAAATATGGAGATACTCAATTGGCTGCCAAAGAAGTTTACAGTTTAGAAAACAGAAAGATTGCCCGAAATGCTGCAGCAAAATCGATGGTTTTAATGAAAAATGAAAACAATATTTTACCCTTAAAAAAATCGGGAACGATTGCGGTTATTGGACCATTGGTGAATAATGCTTTAAACATGCCCGGAACTTGGAGTGTAGGTGCAAAACATGCAAATTCCATCAGTTTGATGAAAGGATTGCAGGAAAATTTCGGAAACGAGGTGAAATTTATTTCTGCAAAAGGTGCGAACATCGATTATAGTGAGAAACTGGAAAATATTTACGCCGCTCATGGAAAACTAACCGACAGAGATTCCCGCTCGAAAGAAGTCCTTTTAAAAGAAGCGGTAGATCTTGCCAACAAAGCAGATGTAATTGTGCTTGCGATTGGGGAATCTGCAGAAATGAGTGGTGAATCTTCTTCACGTACAGAAATTGATATTCCAAAATCTCAAGTTGATTTATTAAATGAATTGAAAAAAATAGGAAAACCAATTGTGATGGTGCTTTTCACGGGACGACCTTTAGCTTTGACCAATGTGAAAGAAACTCCAAATGCTATTTTAAATGTTTGGTTCACCGGAAGTGAAGCTGGAAATGCGATTTCTGATGTTCTTTTTGGTCAGATAAATCCTTCCGGAAAACTTCCAATAACGTTCCCCCGAAGTTTAGGACAGGTTCCAATTTACTACAATCATAAAAATACAGGTCGACCATTGAGTGCGGAAAAAACAGAAAAATGTGAGTTTGAACGTTTTCGCTCCAATTTTATGGATGAATGTAACACGCCGCTTTATCCGTTTGGTTTTGGATTGAGTTACACCACTTTTAAATATTCGGATCTGTCAATTTCAAATACTAAGCCGAAAGGGAATCAGTCCATTCAAGCATCGGTAATGCTTACCAATAGCGGAAATTATGACGGTGCAGAAGTGGTTCAACTGTACATTCGAGACCTCGTGGGAAGTAGTACACGACCCGTAAAAGAATTAAAAGGCTTTCAGAAAATCTATTTGAAAAAAGGTGAAACTAAAAAAGCTACTTTCAATATTTCTCCCGAAGATTTAAAGTTTTATGATAACAATTTAAAATTCGATTGGGAATCCGGCGAATTTGAGATCATGATCGGAACCAATTCAGAAGAGCTGCAAAAGGTAAAAATCACCTGGACTAAATAGACCAAAACATTATTATCAACAAATTTTCCAAAAAGTGAATTTGATTTTTTAATCGGTTTATTATTGCTAAGTTTGCAATTAATCTAAAATTAATTCTGAAATGAGAGACAAATTCATTCGATGGGGAATTGTGATCGTAGTTTTAGTTTGGGCAATTTCTTTGCTTCTAAAAACGCATTATTGGATCCCAATTTTGCTCACCGCAATTTATGCTTTAGGGATCTATAATTGTTTTCAAACCAAGCATGCCATTCTTCGGAATTTTCCTGTTATAGGTTATTTTAGGTATTTTTTTGAGGGAATTTCTCCAGAAATGCAGCAGTATTTCATTGAAAGAGAAACGGATGGAAAACCATTTCCAAGAAACCAACGTTCTGCGGTTTACAGACGCGCGAAAAATTTAAGCGATACCGTACCTTTTGGAACCCAACTGGAAATTAACACCAGAAAATACGAAGGAATTAAACACTCTATTTATGCTAAATCTCCTGCGGAAGAATTACCAAGAGTTTGGATTGGAGGCGATCAATGTACTCAAAAATATAATGCCTCACTGTTTAATATTTCCGCCATGAGCTTTGGTTCTTTAAGTGACCGTGCTCAAATGTCATTAAATAGAGGCGCAAAAAAAGGCGGTTTTTTTCACAATACAGGTGAAGGTGGAATTTCACCCTATCATTTAGAAGGTGGAGATTTATGCTGGCAAATTGGAACTGGATATTTCGGTTGTAGAGATGAACATGGCCAGTTTTCTCCAGAAATTTTCAAAAAAAATGTAGCATTACCAACAGTTAAATTAGTTGAAATTAAAATTTCTCAAGGGGCAAAACCTGGACATGGTGGCGTTTTGCCTGGTGCAAAAAACACGTTGGAAATTGCAGCAATTCGGCATGTGAGACCCGGAATCACCATTATTTCTCCACCGTCTCATTCTACATTTTCAGATGCTCCAGGTTTATTAAAATTTGTTCAGCAGTTACGGGAATTATCAGAGGGAAAACCTGTGGGATTCAAACTTTGCATTGGTGATACCAGAGAGTTTGAAGAGATTTGTGTACAAATGAATGTCTTGAAAATTTATCCGGATTTTATTACCGTAGATGGAGCAGAAGGAGGAACTGGAGCGGCACCGCCGGAATTTTCAGATGGAGTAGGAATGCCTTTGGAACCCGCTTTAATTTTTGTGAACAGAACTTTGAATAATTATAATGTTCGGGAAAAAGTAAAAGTAATCGCGAGTGGAAAGGTGCTGACTTCATTAGATATTTTACGTGCCATTGCAATGGGTGCAGATATGTGTAACAATGCGAGAGGATTTATGTTCGCTTTGGGCTGTATTCAGGCTTTAAGATGCAATACCAATAATTGTCCGACTGGAGTTGCAACACAAGATAAAATGCTCATTAAAGGTCTTGATGTTACGGATAAGAGTGAACGGGTTTATCATTTCCATAAAAATACGCTCCACACTTGCAATGAATTAATTGGAGCAGCCGGAAGAACTTCTTATGATGAAGTAGATGCAACTATGTTTATGCGTGGTGATGAATTTGAGAAACTCTCAGATTTCTACTTCCCAGATATTTTAGGAAATGTGAAAGAACATTCCATGAAATATTAAGAAAATTATTTTCAGAAGTAGCTAACTGCCCTTAAAACATCAAAGTTTTTGGGGCATTTTTTCAATTAGGCGGTCCTCTTTTTCGCCCTTTATTTCTTCCAGATAACTATTTTTTAAAACATCATACAAGGAGTGTCTGCTTACCATTAGTGATAAAATAGAAGAAACCATTCCTGCAAGCATCAAATGAAAAATCAGGGAATGTCTGTCTGTCATCTCTAAAACGATGATGGCAGAAGTAAATGGCGCTCTTGTAATTCCTGTAAGAAAGGCAACCATTCCCGCGAGAATAATGACATTGGTTTCCTGTGGGTTCAAATGAATAACTCCCGCGATGACAGATCCTATACTTGCTCCCGCGGATAACGCCGGTGCGAAAATTCCGCCCGCTCCTCCTGAAGTAAAAGCCAAAGCTGGACCGAGCATCCGCATCAACGGAACATACCAATCTTCATGTTTATCAGAGGTAAAAAGGGTTCTTTCCATAATTTCTTTTCCAGAACCCAAGATTTCACGGTTGACGAAAAAGGCGAGGGAAGCAATGACCAAAGCAGAAATGACAAGGAAAATAATATTGGACCGATCTGTTTTGAGTCTTTTTTTCCACGTATTGATTTTTAGCATGATAACTGAAAGCTGGCTTGCAAAAATTCCTGCAGTTCCAGAAACAAGAATCACGGGAAACATGAGTGTTAAGGAGACATTGGATGTTTTCGGATATCCCAAATAAAGATAAGAACCTGCGAAAGTTTGTGCAGTAAGTCCCGCAATGATCACGGCGGTGAAAAGTGCCGTTTTAAAGTAGTTAATATGTGTTTTGGATAATTCTTCTACGGCAAACACAATTCCACCCAAAGGCGTATTAAAAGCGGCTGCAAGACCCGCTGCAGCTCCCGTCATGATCATGTTTTTTTTGGAGATCTTTGGCCACCATTCTGGCAGAAATTCATTGACTTTTCGAAAAACAGATCCTGCGATTTGAATGGTGGGACCTTCTCGACCTACGGCGCCACCGCCAATAATTAAGGCTAAACTGGATAAAACCTTGAAAATAATTATTTTGAAACTTAAGAGATGTTTTATTTTATGGTGATCTTTCGGATTGGCTAATTCCACTGCAGCCATAACCTGCGGAATTCCACTTCCTTTTGCATAGGGTGCGAAGGTTTTGATGAGCCACCAGGAAAGTACAAATCCTGCAGGTGCAAGTAAGAAAATGAGCCAGGCGTGCCAATCAAAGATCAAGTTCATTAATTGTTCTCCCCACGTGAAAAGTTTTGCATAAACCACCGCAAAAAAACCCGTAATTAAAGAAGCGATCCAAAATGGAATGGCTTGTAATAAATTATATTTCAGTTTTTCATTGCGTAAATTATCAAAAGCTTTTTTTATTATTTTTCGCAGATAGAGAAGAATTGGTAACATTGAACAAATTTATCATTTTAAAGTTAAAATTTTCAGATAAGAAATTAAAGTAAAAAAAAATCCGACAAATTTAATTGTCGGATTTTAAATATCTAAGATAATCTTAAGCTTCTTCAGTTGGAGTTTCCTCTACTTTTTTCGGAGCTGGAGCTGGTTTAGGAGCTACTTCTACCGGAGCATCAGAAATTACTTCAAATTCAAACTCATGTTCCACATTTCTGTGAAGTCTTATGTTTGCAGTAACTTTACCTGTTCTTTTGATTGTATTACCAGGAATTTTAATGTATTTTTTATCTACAGAAACTCCTGCTTTAGACAATTCTTCAGAAAGATTTGCATTGTTGATAGAACCAAAAAGTTTGTCACCGCTACCAACTTTCGTTGCAATGATGATATTGGTCTTTTTCAACTGCTCTACAATTGCATTTGCAGCTGCAACCAATTTAGCTTCTTCTTCTTTTCTTGATTCCAAAGTAGCTTCTAGCGCTGCTTTGTTTTTTGGAGTAGCTAATAAAGCCAGACCTTGAGGAAGCAAGTAATTTCTTGCATATCCTGGTTTTACATTGATGGTATCAAACTCTAGTCCTAAGTTTTCTACGTCTTGTTTTAAAATAATATCCATTGTTGTTGTCCGTTTTTAATTTTAGAATTGGAGTTCTAAAAATCGTTAGAATTTAATTTATTCAGCAACTTTTTTTGCAAAATGCATTTTGGCATCAAGCAGATTGCTTATCGCATTTTTATTTGAAAAGATCCGTTACATATGGCATCATTGCAAGGTGTCTTGCTCTTTTGATTGCCGCAGAAACTTTTCTTTGGTATTTTAAAGAAGTACCGGTGTATCTTCTTGGCAAAATTTTCCCTTGTTCATTTACGAACTGGGTAAGGAATTTTTCATCTTTATAATCAACATGTTTAATTCCGTATTTTTTAAATCTACAGTATTTTTTATCAGTTTTCGTGTTGATATCAAGTGGAGTAAGAAATTTTACTTCAGATTCGCCTCCAGCAGAGGCTTGTTTAGCCATATCATCTATTGCCATGTCTTTTTCTTTTTTTTGAGGGTTAAAATTAAACTTTCGCAGTTTTTACTTTTGTTCTTCTAGTAACTGCATACTCGATCGCATGTTTGTCCAGTTTTGTAGTAAGGTAACGGATCACTCTCTCGTCACGCTTGTAAGCAAGTTCTAAATCTGCTACTACATTACCTTCAGCTTTGAATTCGATCAAAGTGTAGAATCCATTCTTTTTTAATTGAATTGGATAGGCTAATTTTTTCAGTCCCCAATTTTCTTTGGCAACGATTTCGCAATTGTTTGATTTCAATAGATCTTCAAACTTTGTTACTGCTTCCTCCACCTGTGCGTCAGATAGAACGGGAGTTAAAATGAAAACAGTTTCGTAATTGTTCATAATGTTAATTAATTTGTTAATTATTTCGAGGTGCAAAAATAGAAATTTTTTTCCTAATTCACAATGTTTTCAGGCAATAAAAAAGGCCTGTAAAATTTACAGACCTTTCCTATTAAATGATTTGCGTTATTTTTTAATAACCTTTACCGTTTGAGTTTCATTTGCGAACTCAATTTTCACAATATAAACTCCAGCATTTAATTTTGACAGATCAGCTTTCGATTTGCCGACCTTCATAATTTGTGTTGAAATTAATTTTCCAGTGGCATCAAAAACAGAAATTGATTTTACTTTTTCTGCAGATTCAATACTCAGGTAATCCACTACAGGATTTGGGTAAATCTTAACCTTATTCTGGGCATTTTCACTTGTTGCCAAAGCTGCTACATTAATTGTATAGTCTTCTGCTTGTCCATATCCAGCACCTAAACAAGGATTATTGAAATTGGTAGTTCCAAAAATCTTTTTAACTCTCATTCGGGTATTTCCTAATGTAGCACCGGTGGGAACTGCCAAGTTTTGCGTAGCTTGTATTGCGTCTGTCCCGGTAGAATTTATAATGGTTTGCGTGATTAAATAAGTTTCCCCATTGTCATCTAGAATCCCATTTTGATTCCAGTCAATAAATACGGCAAATCTATTGGTGAAATTACCATCTGTATTACCCTTTAATATAATCGGGTAAGTTCCCCCTTGTGAAACATTTCCTACAATTGAAGTGAAATTTTCATGACCAGTAGCTCCTGCGGTTACTGGTGAAGTTACATTATTAATTCCTGCAAAATTCACTAGGGTAATTGGCTCTCTACCGGTTGCAAATACGAGTGGTCCACAATAAGGTGCAAAGGGATTAGCTGCAGTTGTGAAAGAAAATTGAGTGCAACCTACTGAAACTCCTGCTTCATTTTTGCCAAGAACTTTCCAATAGTAAGTAGTTGAAGGAAGAAGTCCCGGAGCAGTAGTGCTTGTTCCAACTACAGTCCCTAACGAAGTGGTAGGATTTGAAGTGGTTCCTAAGAAAACATCATAGCTTGTCGCACCTGTTGAAGCTGACCAAGATAACGGTACTGGAGTGACATAATTAACACTAGTAGCACCATTTGCCGGAGCTACAAGAACTGGACAGTTCGGTGGCGATGTTGGAGCTTGATTAGTTGTGAAAGAATATTCTGTACATCCTACAGAAGCTCCGAATGCATTTCTTGCAAGTACTTTCCAATAGTAAGTTGTTCCTGCAATAGCTGTTGCCGTGGTATTTGTTCCAACTACATTTCCTAATAAGGTGGTAGGATTTGAACTGGTTCCCAGATAAACATCATAACTTGAGGCTCCTGCTGAAGCTGACCAAGATAATGGTACCGGAACATAATAATTAATTCCTGCCGCACCATTTGTCGGAGCAACAAGAGCTGGACAATTCGGTGGTGCTGTTGGTACCAGGTTTACAGAAATGTTATCTACCAACAGTACAAATTTATCATTTGAATTATTTACAAATGCGACACGAATATTTGTGCCCGCATATGCACTAAGATTAACAGTTCTGGTAATCCAGGTCGTATTTTCTGCGGGAACAGTAAATAACTGAACCGTAAAATCTGCTACAGTATTACCACCATTTGGTGCTAACATTACTTTGTAACCATCCGCATTTGCAGGGTCTTGTGCTTTTGCTTCCCATTGAAGGAAGGCATTTGCTGCAGGTAGAACTATTTGTGGAGAAATAAGCCAATCATTAGAAATTCCTACAGGATTATACCAAGACGAACTCATTGCAGCAAAGTCATTGTCTGGCCCGCCATAATTTGGAATTGGACCGCCTCTGTTTTTTCTGACCCATGCTCCTGCGTCAAAATCAGTTACAGCAGATGCATGCACTTGACCGTCCACATCAATTAATGTCCAGGCAGCGAAACCGGGACCTGCACCATCGAAATTTTCCTGAAAAATCTGAGAATTTCCAAAAAAAGGAATTGCCACGAAAGCGGCAAAAAGTAAAATTTTTCTCATAATTAATACAATTTATTAGTTAAACTTGTTATCAAATATAAAGATAATTACTGATAATTTAATTCCTTAAAATAAATTTTACCCTTATTTGTAAGTAGACTAAATTATATTTTCAACTAAAAAAAATAATTGGAAATCTCTAAAAAATAAAATCTTTCATTCTAGAAAAGGCTAAATTTTCTTCATTCATCCATTCCAAAAAAGATTGAAGTTTATCTTCCATCTTCCTACCAGAATTGTATTTTCTATAAAAAGGAATTTTAAAGGGAAACTTGTCAAAATCCGTAAATTGCCAAGAATCAAGATAGATCGAAACGAAATCCTCTTTTTTTAACGTTTCTCTAACCATGTTCTTATAAAATTCTAAGGGCAGAATCTGAAAAATAAAATCATTGTACGGCAATTGAGAGTAGGGTGAAATGCTTTCTGGAATTATACTTACGCCACTTTCTTCTATAATTTCTGTTCCTCTTTTCAATCTTTTGAAGGGAAACAAGATCTCAGCATTTTCAATATTCGAGATATAATTGAACTCCAGGTTTTTAAGGTCTTTTACAGGAATCAGAACTTCTTTTTGACGAACACCTCTAACGCGTTTTTCAATTAATTCTTCTGCTGTATTTTTAGCCAATTCAATTTCCTGCAGGGTAGAATTGTCATTGTAAAAGGAAATTTCATGACCTTTCGCCACGATTTTTTTTATGAGCGGCTGCAATTTGGAGATCATTGAGATTTCAATAAAAAAGGTGGCCAAAATATTTTGACTTTCTAAAATACGAAGGATTGATGAAGTATTGTTTTCCGTAATTTTAAGGATTTCTTCCGCTTCGAAATGGCCCTGCTTTTTAATATGAGTTTTGTTATTGAGAATATTGAAAGTTAATAAAATCATCGGAAATTAGTTTACTCTCAATTTCACCTTTAAATTCTTCAGCATATCTTTCGTTAAATCCGTAATATCGAATTTATAGGAAAGATCCCAGTCTTTTTTCGCTAAAGAATCATCAATTGAAGCCGGCCAGGAATCTGCAATTTGTTGGCGAAAATCTGTTTTGTAATCAATTTTAAAATGGGGCATTTCTTTTTGGATTTCCGCGGCTAATTCTTTTGGAGTAAAGGATAATCCACCCAGATTATAAGAAGTATGAATGGTTAAATTTTCTTTTGGTGCGTCCATTAATTTCAGGGTAGCCTCAATCGCATCGTCCATATAAAGCATGGGCATTGCAGTATTTTCCGAAATAAAACTGGTGTATTTACCTTCTGTCACCGCTTCATAAAAAATTTCTACGGCGTAATCTGTAGTTCCACCTCCAGCTGGAGTTTTCCAGGAAATTAAACCCGGATAACGGATGCTTCTCACATCAACTCCATACTTATCAAAATAATATTCACACCATTTTTCTCCCGCCATTTTAGAAATTCCATAGACGGTTGTTGGGTTCAAAACCACATCTTGACCCACATTTTCTTTCGGAATTCCTTTCCCGAAAACTGCTATTGAACTCGGCCAGAAAATTTTCTTAATCAAACCTTCTTTAGCCATTTCACAAAGACTGATCAGAGGTTCCAAATTCAATTTCCACGCAAAAAGTGGCTGTTTTTCCGAGGTTCCAGAAAGGAGGGAAGCTAAATGATAAACCGTGGTAATTTCATAATCTTTAATGACTTGCCGCATCAGTTGGGTATTAGAAACATCCATTCTTTCATAGAATCCTGCGGAAGTGAGGCTTTTGTCCCATCGGTCTAATCCAGATGCGACCACATTTTCTGCGCCATGCAGTGCTACTAATTTATTGGTAAGTTCGGTGCCGATTTGTCCCAAAGCACCGGTAATAAGTATTTTTTCCGTGTAGGATTCCATGTTTTAATTTTAGAATTTCACAAATTTAGAAAAATAGTGGCTGAAAAGGAATACTATTTTTAAAATTATTTATTAGGGCGACAATTTCCGCCTTCCGTTCCCTTCCGATTTTACATCGGGATCCACTCAAGTCGCGTCGAAGTTGAGGATTCCTAATATAATCTCCGCAAATTAAAACGATTTCCTTATTTTTGATAAAATCTTCTTTCATGAAAAAATTCACCTTATTATTGGTTCTTATTTCCCAATTTGTTTTTGCACAATTCACAGACATCAACATTGTGAAGGAAATTCACGCTCAAAATAAAGGTTTAGTTGTATCTGCGCATCCTTTAGCAAGTGAAGCCGGCGCGAAAATCATGAAAAATGGTGGAAATGCTTTTGATGCAGTAATCGCGACGCAACTTGCATTGGCAGTCGTTTATCCGCAAGCGGGAAATATTGCAGGCGGTGGATTTCTGGTAGGCGTGAAAAATAATGGAGAAAAATTCACCCTCGATTATCGGGAAACCGCACCAGAAAAGGCGTATAAAGATATGTATCTCGATAAAAAAGGAAATCCCAATACGGGTCTTTCTCAAAACGGAAGATTAGCAGTCGGTATTCCGGGTTCTGTTGCAGGATTTTTTGCTACGTTAAAATATGCGAAACTCTCTATGGAAAAACTCATTCAGCCCGCCATCGATTTGGCGGAACAAGGTTTTAGCATTACACAGCGGGAAGCAAATTTACTTAATGATCAGATGAAATATTTCGAGGAACACAACAGATCCAAAATTGTTTTTCAAAGAAGCACCCCTTGGAAACAAGGTGATTTGTTGATTCAAAAAGATTTGGCTGAAACTTTAAAACTTATCCAAAAAACCGGTGCCAAAGGCTTTTATGAAGGAAAAACCGCAGATTTAATTGTGCAGGAAATGAAAAGAGGAAATGGGATCATCACTTTAAATGACCTTAAAAATTATAAAGTGGTAGAAAGAAAACCTTTGACATTTAATTATAAAGGAAATGAAATTGTAGCCATGCCTTTACCTTCAAGTGGCGGAATTTTATTGGCTCAAATGTTACAGATGAGCAGTTTTGAAAAAATAGAAAATCATCAACAAAATTCTACTGCCGCGGTTCAGGTGATGGTAGAAGCAGAACGCCGTTCTTTTGCAGATCGCGCAGAATTTATGGGCGACCCGGATTTTATTGAAGATAAAACCAAAATGCTTATTTCCATGGAATATCTTAAAAATCGCTGGAAATCTTACAATAAAACAAAAGCAACTCCAAGTTCAGAAGTCGGGAAAATTATTCCTCAACCAAAAGAATCCACAGAAACCACGCACATTTCAATCATTGATAAAGAGGGAAATGCCGTTGCAGTGACCACAACTTTGAATGGATTGTATGGAAGTAAAGTCGTAGTTACTGGAGGTGGATTTTTTCTGAATAACGAAATGGATGATTTTTCTGTGAAACCAGGCGTACCGAATATGTTTGGCGCAGTTGGTGGAGAAGCAAACGCCATTAAACCAGGGAAAAGAATGTTGAGTTCCATGACGCCGACAATTGTGATGAAAAATAATAGACCTTTTCTAATTGTTGGAACTCCAGGCGGAACTACAATTCCAACTTCTGTTTATCAGGCGATTGTGAATATTGTCGATTTTAAATTAAGTCCAAATATGGCCGTAAATCTCCCGAAATTTCATCATCAATGGTTACCAGAAAGTGTCTTGGTCGAAAAGAATTTCCCCGAAACAACAATTAAAGATTTAGAGAAAATGAATTATAAAATAGAAAGAACAGCTCAAATCGGAAGAACAGAATTAATTTTGATCGATGAAAATGGAAATGCTGCAGCGGTTGCAGATGGTCGCGGAGATGATTCTGTAGCTGTAGAATAATTATAGAATGATAAAAAATATAGAAAATAAGGATTTTATTAGGCGAAAAGTACTCTCGTATAAACCAGATTTCAATTTAGAAATTTTAGAAATAGGCTTAGAGCAATTTCAAGTAGCTGTGGTTAAAAGTGGGGATTTAATTTTGAAGGCAGGTGAAATTTGCAAAGGTATTTTCATGGCTGAAAATTCGATTACGCGCTGTTATTTTGTTGATCGAGATGGTGAAGAAAAAACGATTTGGCTGGAGCAGGAAACTTCTCTGATCACGGAGTATGAAAGTTTTAGCTCCCAAACAGCAAGTAGATGTGATATTTGCTGTTACGAAGATTCTACTATATATTCTATTGAGAGGGAAAAGTTAATGAAGTTATACATTCAACATCATGATTGGGCGCTGTTTGGACTCTTAATCATGGAGGAACATTATGTAAAATTGATGAATTTTCGGAATATTATTAGCTTTAATACGGCAAGTGAAAATTATGACTATATCGAAAGTTATTTTCCACGCTATTTAAATGTAGTACCCTTAAAACATCTCGCTTCTTGGCTTAATATTTCTGCAGTTCATATATCTAGAATTCGTAAAGAAAGAACAAAAGACATTGTAAATTAACAAATGTTTAGTAATAAATGAAAAGGGTACAATATATTTGCAATGATTCTAGAATACATGATGAAATAAAAAATGAGCAATCATTGAAAATTTCTTGCCTTTGTTGTATTGAGTGAGATTCTGTCAATAATCTATTACTGAATTTTATTTTAATTTTTAAAAAATAGTACAACAAAGCAGCAAGTTTTTTATTCTTAACCGATTACTTTCCTGCCAATTTTTTGAGCATTCCATTAAAAATTAATCCGTGAAAAGGCAGAACGGAATACCAATATAATCTTCCCGATAATCCTAATGGACGAAAAGTAGCTTCCTGATGCAAAATGCCGTCTTTAATTTTAAATTCTAACCAAGCTTCTCCTGGAAGTTTCATCTCCGCGAACAGTAAAAGCCGCTCTTTTTCCTTATCCGCGTACAAAACGCGCCAGAAATCGACAGAATCTCCTGCGTCGAGCTCGGTCATATTTCGGCGACCACGTCTTAAACCCACTCCACCAAAAAGTTTATCTAGAAAACCTCTTATTTTCCACAAAAAATCCGCATAATACCATCCGGTTTTTCCCCCAATACTAAAAATACGGTTCAATGTTGCTTCTTCATCATCAACTTTAATTTCCCGAATATCTTTGAAACAACCTTCTTCCGGAACTTCTAAATATTGCCAAACCTGTCTCGTGTGAAACTGATTGCTAAAGGAATCATACCAACTGGACAACACATCATTTTGCTTAATTTTGTCGAAAGCCATTTGGATCGCTTCCTTGTAAGAAAACAGCTTAATCCCTAATTTTTCGCCCAGATCGTTTTTGGTTGCAACCACATCGATTTTCATACTATCTACCAAGTTTTTTGCAAGAAAATAACTCGTAGAAGTCACGAAATATAACCAATAAGAAGATAATTTTGGGGTCATTATTGGAACGATAAAAATATTGCGTTTCAAACCCCGATTTTCAGCATATTGCAAAAGCATTTGCTTGTACGTTAAAACATCAGTTCCCGCAATATCATAATGATGATTGTACGTAAATTCTTTTCCCAAAACGCCCACTAAATATTGAATTACATTTCGAATTGCAATGGGTTGACATTTAGTGTTCAGCCATTTTGGCGCAATCATTACAGGTAATTTTTCTACAATATCGCGGATGATCTCAAAAGACGCACTTCCGGAGCCCACGATAATTCCCGCACGTAAACTGGTTAAGCCATAGCTAGAACTTTGCAGCGCTTTTTCTACATTTTTTCTGGATTGTAGATGTTTAGAAAGTTTTTCCTCGTTGATGATTCCTGTTAAAAAAATCACCTGCTTCACTGCAGTTTCTTCTAACGCATCGCGAAAATTCTCTGCAGAAATTTTTTCTTTTTCAGAAAAATCTCCATCGCTGCTGGACATGGAATGTATTAAATAATAGGCAGCATCAATATCTTTCGGAATATCTTTTAAAGTGCTTTTATCTAAAAAGTCATGTTGTAAAACTTCAATTTGATCTAAGTTATTTTTAAAAAGATGGGTACCAAAATGCCTTTCATCCCTCACCGAGCAAACAATATGATGACCTTCCTCCAGCAACTGAATGAGAAGTCTTTTCCCGATATATCCTGTAACGCCGGTAAGAAATATTTTCATGGTGAAAAGGTTTTTTCCAATATTTGATATCTGCTTTCAAAAATAGACTGTACTTTATTTTTGATGATCGCGCCGCCAAATAAATCACCTAAAAATCCTAAGGGTAATTTATAATTTACAATATCCGTCATCTTCACTTTTCCTGTTTCAATTTCCTGAAAATGATGTTCGTGATGCCACATTGCGTAAGGACCGAATCTTTGTTCATCTACGAAGAATTTTTTATCTTCCAGATGGGTAATTTCAGTGATCCAGTTTGCTTTAACTCCGGGTAAAATTCCAATTTTATAGGTAATAATTTGCCCTTTATAAGTTTTTGGAGGTGGATTATTGGTGATTTTAAAATTCATTTCTCCGGGCGTAATTTTATCTAAATTTGTGGGAACAGTGAAAAATTCCCAGGCTTGTTCTAAACTTAGGGGCAAAATTTGTTCAGAAGTTAGGGTATAAATTCCGGATTGTTTAACGATTTTGATTTTCATTTTTAAGGGTAAAAGTTTTCTTGAACTTTTGATTTTCGAACAAAATGCTCATTAGATAAAATTCCTACAATTGCAGTCGCAAAAAAATAAGATTTACCGTATCGGATTAAATGCGTTCCCTGCTTTTCGGAACTAAAAAGAAATTGAATTAAAAAGCTAGAAGATTTAAAGCCAGGCTAAAAAGAGATTATAATATTTATTTTTTAACCACTGACAATTTTGCTTCGCGGAAATATTTTAAGGGCACAAAAAGCATCCCAAAACATTCTCCTTCCTCTTTTCCTAAGTGTTTATGGTGAATTTTATGGGCTTTTCTTAAACCACGCAAATACCAATTATTCGTCTTTTCAAACCACTTGAATCGTCGGTGAATTAAAACATCATGAATGGTAAAATAAGCAAGGCCATAAAGTAATATTCCCAGTCCCACAAAAAACATCCAATTAAGTCCGTTCACCGTTCCGAACCAGAATAAAAGCATGCTTGGAATGGCGAAAATAACAAAGAAAGCATCATTCTTTTCAAAAACGTGCGGATAACCAGGTTGATGGTGATCTTCGTGAAAATACCAACCAGCTGCACCGTGCATCACAAATTTGTGCGTCAACCAGGTAACGCCTTCCATCGTGATAAAAACTCCCAGCGTAATGCTGAAAAATACTAAAATTTCCATTATAATTTTAAATAATTTTTAATATACAATTTTAAATCTTCATCCCGAATATTTTTATATTCATTCGTTATGATTTGTCTGTCTTCAGAGATATTATGGGTGTAACCTAATAATTTTGGAGCTTTTTCTTGGGTAATCAAACGCATCAGTCTAATTTCTAAATTTTTCGGCTCTCGCTTCACGGCTCCGTCCATATTTTTTTTCCCTTCATTAAAATAAGATATTTTCTTCAATGGGTTAAAAGCGTGTTTTGCCATAAAAAATTTACCTACTGCAAAAAATCCGGCATAAATCGGTTGGTTTGTTTTCTCGTAAGCGGCCGAAGATTTTTCCAACAAAATTTTTGTCGATTTTTCGGACTTTTCTCCGGTCTGAAGTAAAGTTCGCAATTCCTGTAAATTTTGAGGAAACATCAGTGTTGAGATTAAAATAAAAATTAGAAAGGAAAACCTTTTCATCACAATAAATTAAGATTTTTATTCAAAATCATTTCACCCATCAAATATATTTTCCGGGCGTTAGAAACCCGTATTCTCTTCGTAAGCAACAATTCTGGTTCCGTTTTTCTAATCTTTTTAAACAGATTAAAATAATATTTGTAAGCCATGTAAACCGCTAATTTACTAGAAATCGGTAACATTTTAATTCCAATTTTGGCATGTTCAAAATCATTCGCAATGTCTTTTTCAATGGTAATTTTATCTTGTAATGAGAAATTATTAAAATCAACATTCGGAAAATAAGTTCTGTTTAGATCGTTAAAATCAGCACTGATATCTCTCAAGAAGTTAATTTTCTGAAAAGCTGCACCTAAACTTTGCGCATAAGGTTTCAATTTTTCATAATCTTCCAAATTACCGTTAACAAAAACTTTTAGACACATCAAACCCACTACTTCTGCAGAGCCGTAAATATATTCGTTATATTTTTCATCATTCAGATCCTTAATATCTCCCAGATCCATTTTCATGGAATGTAAGAAAGCATCAACCAAATGTTGAGGAATCTTTTTTTCCCGCTGCGTCACACAAAAAGAATGTAAAATCGGATTCAGAGAAATAAAATTTTCCTGAGCAGTTTTGTAATTATTCTCAAATTCTGTCATCAAGCTTACCTTATCATAATCATGAAAAGTATCTACAATTTCATCTGCAAGACGCACGAAACCATAAATGTTGTAAATGTGCTGCCTAATCTCCGGTTGAAATAGCGAAGAGGCACGGTAAAAAGACGTGCTGTATTTTTGAGTAACCATTTTGGAAGACTGTCCGCAAAATGAGTTGAAAATTTCTAGATTATTCATCTTTTAGAAAATTTGAGTTTGATGTTTGAGAATATAATCTGTAACCACTTTTCCGGATATGAGCGCAGGTGGAACACCTGGTCCCGGAACAGTTAATTGGCCGGTGTAAAATAAATTTTTTATTTTTTTGTTATCAATACTTGGTCGTAAAATCGAGGTTTGTAAAAGCGTATTTGCCAAACCATAAGCATTTCCTCTGCAGGAATTATACCGCTCTTTAAAATCTTGAACGCCAAAACTTTTTTTGAAAATTACGGAATTTCTCAGATTCAAACCTGTATTTTTTTCAATTCTTTCCATAATCATTTCAAAATACTGATCATGGATCTCTTGATTATCTTCTAAATCTACTGCAACAGGGATTAAGAAAAAACCAATTTCCTTTCCTTCCGGGCATAAATCTTGGTCCGTTTTTGAAGAAAAATTAGCGTAAAACAAAGGTTTCTTTGGTAATTGCGGTTCATCATAAATTTCTACTGCATGCTGACCGAAGTCCGTATCAAAGAATAAATTATGATGCTGCAACTGCGGAACTTTTTTGTCAAAAGCTACGTAATATAAAAAGGAAGAAGGTGCAAAAACTCTTTTCTGCCAATATTCTTCATTGTAATTTTTCTCGCTTGGGTCAATTAATTTTTCAGTATGTGCATAATCAGCTCCGGAAATCACCACATCTGCTTCGAAGGTCTCCGTAGTTGTATGAACGGTCGTTGCCCGATTATTTTTTGTTTCTATCTTGGTCACTTCCTGATCAACAAGAAATTTCACACCCAATTCTTCAGCCATTTTAACCATTCCTAAAGCTACGGCATTAAATCCACCTTTTGGATACCAAGTTCCCAAACCGAAATCTGCATGATTCATAAAGTTATAAAAAGCAGGTGTATTTTGCGGTTTTGCTCCCAGAAATAGCACCGGGAATTCTAAAATACTTTGAAGTTTCGCGTTTTTGATGTTTTTGCGAACGGTTTGCGAAATATTTTGAACAAAAAGCGGTAATCTTACCGCAGTTTCTACGCTCACCAATTCCAGCAGTGATTTTCCGGGATTGTAAACCAGATCTTTCATGGCGATCTCGTAATTTTTACGGGAATTGTCCATAAATTTTCTCAAATGAACGCCGCTTCCGGGTTCAATTTCCTCAAATTTTGCTATTATTTTTTCTGGTTCATCAGAAATATCAATGAAATCATCTTTCCCAAAATAAACTCTGTAACCCGGAGATAATTTTTCCAACTGGTAGTAATCTGATACTTTTTTCCCAAAATCTGCGAAAAATCTTTCGAAAATATCCGGCATCCAATACCAACTTGGGCCCATGTCGAATTTAAAACCCTCAATTTCCAGCAGGGAAGCGCGACCACCGAGTTGCTCATTTTTTTCTAAAACGGTAACTTGATAGTTTGCTTTCGCCATATAACTCGCCGCAGCAAGGGCTGAGAAGCCTGATCCAATGATTATAACTTTTTTCATCTTTAATAATAGAACAAAAATATACTTTTATTTTTAAATTAGAAAATATTTGTACTAAATTTGTAGAAATATTTTAAAAAGTTATGGAAAAAATAAATGTTACCCAAGAAATGATTTTAGACTTATACTCTAAATATGTATTGCGCAATAACAAGAAACCTTTGAACGTCTTCACCTTCTGTGACGACAATCAAATTAGCGAAAGCGAATTCTATGTTTTCTATGCCAATTTTGACCAGTTAGAAGCGGATTATCTGAAATTTTTCCTGGATCAAACCATGATGTTGATCTCCAGGGAAGAAAATTTCAGTACACAACATCCGAAAACAAAGTTGCTTTCTTTTCACTTCACCTTTTTTGAGCAAATGACGCTCAACCGAAGTTTGATCATGTATTTGATTGGAAGGGACAAAAACAATATGCAAAATATGAAAAAACTTTGGTCTTTGAAAAAAGAATTCCAAATGTTCATCAAGAGTTTGGATATTAATGAAAGCTTCATGTCCACCGAAACTGGAAGTATTGCAAGGCTAGAAAACCTTAGAAACAAAGGAATTGAAGAGTTATTCTGGGGTCATTTCTTAACCACTTTAAAGTTTTGGATGGAAGATACCAGTTCAAATTTCGAAAAAACAGACATTTTTATAGAGAAATCGGTCGATACCAGTTTTGAATTTTTAGACGTAAAACCTTTGAAAAAATTATTGGATCTAGGCAAATTTATCTTTAACGAAAAAGTAAAAAAATAAACAATGAAGACATTAGATAGAATTCCCACGAGTAAAATTGAACGTGCCTCGAAATTTATTTCGACCGGTGCAAAAATAGGGGTTAATTACCTTAAATATTATGGGGACAAAATGACCAAAACAGAGGACGAAGCGAAAGACAACCTCAATAAAAACAACGCTTCAGACATTTATGATAGTTTGAAGGAACTGAAAGGAAGCGCGTTGAAAGTTGCTCAAATGTTAAGCATGGAAAAGAATATTTTACCTGCAGCTTATGTGGAGAAATTTTCCCTGTCCCAATTCCAGGTTCCGCCCCTTTCTGCGCCTTTGGTCAATAAAATTTTTAAGAATAATTTCGGGCAAAAACCCACGGATTTATTTGATGATTTCAATGCGGAATCAACCAATGCAGCAAGTATTGGGCAAGTTCACAAAGCCTGGAAAGATGGTAAAGAATTGGCCGTAAAGATTCAATATCCAGGAGTTTCCGAAAGTATTTCTTCTGATCTTGCGATGGTAAAACCCATTGCCATGAAAATGTTCAATATCAAAGGGAAAAATTCTGATCAGTATTTCAAAGAAGTTGAAGATAAATTACTGGAAGAAACCAATTACAATCTGGAAATTGATCAAAGTTTAGAAATTAGAAAAAATTGTGAATCTCTTCCAAATTTGAAATTTCCGAATTATTACAAAGAATATTCCAACAACCGGATCATCACCATGGATTGGATGCATGGAAAACATTTATCTACATTTTGTGATGAAAACACGGATCAGGAAACTGCAGAAAAGGTGGGGCAAACTTTATGGGATTTTTATATGTATCAAATCCACAAACTAAAAAAAGTTCACGCCGATCCGCATCCTGGGAATTTTTTGGTTTCCAAAGAAGGAGACTTAATTGCCATCGATTTTGGTTGTATGAAAGAAATTCCAGAAGATTTCTATATTCCTTATTTTGAATTAGCGGTTCGGGAGAATTTAGATAATAAAGAATTTTTCGACAAGAAATTGCTGGAACTGGAAATTATCAGAGCCGATGATTCTGAAGAGGAAAGAGCCTTTTTTACGCAGATATTTTATGAATTACTGTATTTATTCACGGTTCCTTTTCAATCTGAAACGTTCGATTTCGAAGATCCAGAATTCTTTAATGCAATTGCTGATCTTGGTCAAAAATATGCAAAAACCACGACCATTAAAGGAAGAAATGCCAATCGCGGTTCCCGTCATTTCATTTATTTGAATAGAACATTTTTTGGACTTTACAATTTGATGCACGAGATCAAGCCCAGAAATATCAAGATTAATAATTATAAAAATTTCATGTAACCTTGGAATTAAATCCTGTACAAATTGACCGCGTAATTGAAATGGCGTGGGAAGACCGAACTCCATTTGAAGCGATTGCGTATCAGTTTTCTCTGGCAGAAAAAGACGTGATCGCTTTGATGAGAAAAGAATTGAAAAGAAGTTCTTTCAAATTATGGCGCGCTCGGGTAAATTCTGGAGTCAGTCAAAAACATTTGGCTAAAAGAAGTTCGGAAATTGATCGGTTCAAATGTACCAGACAACGCACAATTTCTGGAAATAAAATCAGTAAACGGTAAAATATTTATGGATCAATCTTTAATAAAAATCGACAGTAAAGCAATCTCGGAATGTGAAAAAAGATATCGCATCAAGTTGATAAATTCTTTGGCTGGAATTCGCCAAGCCTCTCTAATTGGGACAAAAGCGCAATCTGGAGAAGAAAATGTGGCGATTTTTAATTCATTGATCCATCTTGGTTCCAATCCTTCTTTATTTGGACTTATTACGAGACCAAGTTCTGTGGACCGCCATACTTTGACCAACATTATGGAAAGCGGAAGTTACACGTTGAACTTTATGCATACAAAATATTTGAAAGAAGCACACCAAACTTCTGCAAGATATCCGAAAGAAGTCTCGGAATTTAAAGCCGTGAATTTAACTCCCGAATACAGGGAAAACTGTTTTGCGCCTTTTGTTTTGGAAGCAGAAATTAAAGTAGAATTGAAACTGGAGCAAATCATAGATATTGAAATCAATGGAACCAAAATGGTCATCGGAAGTATTGAAAATATTTATCTCCCGAAAGAAAGATTGGCGGAAGATGGGTTGATCAAATTTGAGAATCTGCTATTAAGTGGAGGTTTAGACGCATATTATGAAGCCAATTTTATTCAACAAATGGAATACGCCAAACCTTAAAACTTTAGGAAAAAATTGAAAGCAATAACAAAAGAAAATATTCCGAGAAAAATTTGTTTGGTGTGCGAAAAACCTTTCGCGTGGCGAAAAAAATGGGAAAAGGAGTGGGAGAATGTTCTGTATTGCAGTGAAAAATGTAGAAGAAATAAAAAAAATTAAAAGACTTATTATGAAAAATATTTTAATTATTGGAGCAGGAAAGGGGATTGGTCTTCAATCCGCACAGCTCTTAAAAAACGAAAATTTATATACGGTTTCCAGAAATTTAACCCCAGAACTGGAAGCTTTGGAAACTCATTTTTTCCAGGCAGATGTTGCGACAGACGATTTGGGTGACCTTCAACTTCCAGAAGAATTGCATGGATTGGTTTATTGTCCAGGTTCCATTAATTTAAAGCCCTTTAATCGTTTTAAGGAAGAAGATTTTTTAGCAGATTTTCAGCAAAATTTTCTGGGCGCGGTTAAAGTAATCCAGAAATGTTTACCCGCCATGAAAAAATCGGGTGGTGCAAGTATTGTTCTGTTCAGCACTGTTGCGGCGAAAGTTGGGATGCCTTTTCACACTTCAATTGCTGCAAGCAAAGGAGCTATTGAAGGATTCGCAAGAAGTTTAGCGGCAGAAGTTGCAGGGAACAAAATCAGGGTTAATGTAATTGCGCCTTCACTTTCTGACACTTCTTTGGCAGAACAGCTTCTTTCCACGGAAGATAAGAGACTGGCCGGAGCAAAAAGACATCCTTTGCAAAGAATTGGAACTCCAGATGACAGTGCAGAAGCGGTAGAATTCTTGATTTCTGACAAAAGTTCTTGGATCACAGGTCAGGTTTTGGGTATTGATGGGGGTTTAGGAAGTTTGAAACTTTAAATCTACACCGATGGAGTATAATTTAATCATAGACACTTTAAAAGAATTGGATACGTTTCAAAAGTCGAAAACAGGAGTTCAAAGTAATTTAGAGGATTTCAGGCGCTATTTAAATGACCAAGCGAGTGTAAAAGATGCGGCGCAAGGTTCTGAAACTGCAGCGCGTTCCAATTCAGAAATCGAAAACGAAATTGCTAAACAGGTGATTATGTTAGGTCGATATTCCAAACATCTTTTAAAAAAATCTTTGGAAAATCATCCGGATCTGGTGAATGAAGATTTTACGTATTTATTCCGCATGATGGATCATGCTTCTTTGACGAAAATGCAGCTCATTGAAAAAAATGCGCATGAAAAACAAAGTGGGATAGAGATCATTAAAAGATTGGTTAGAAACGGATTACTGGAAGAAAGTCCCGATGAAACCGACAAAAGAAGCACCCGAATTTCCCTTACCGAAAAAGGAAAAAAAGTTTTCTGCGATTCCGTGAAAGACATTACCACAGCTTCTAAAATTCTGTGTGGTAAATTACTGGCGGAAGAAAAAGATACGCTGCTTTTATTTTTGGAAAAATTGAATGCTTTTCATCATAATGTCTATACGAACCTGAAAAATGAACATCCAGAAAAAATCCTAAAAATAGTTGGAAATGAGTAAGGACATTAATATATTTTGGTTTCGTAGAGATTTGCGGTTAAGTGATAACCATGGACTTTTTCAAGCGTTGAACTCCTCGCAAAATGTGTTGCCTGTTTTTATTTTCGATACAGATATTCTGTCTAAACTGGAAAATAAAGAAGACAAACGCGTCGATTTTTTAGTGCAGGTTTTAAATATTCTTAATGAGCATTTGGTGAAATCTGGAAAAGCGATAAAAATTTTGCACGGTAAACCTTTGGAAATTTTTGAAAATCTTACCAAAGAATATTCCATTTCAAAAGTATTTTTCAATGAGGATTACGAACCTTCTGCGATTAAAAGAGATGCAGAAATTGCGAAATTTTTAGGTTCAAAAAAAATAGAATTTGAATTATTTAAAGATCAGGTCCATTACCACAAAGATGATATTTTAAAAAGTGACGGAACTCCTTATACCATTTATACGCCTTATTCCAAGCAATGGCTTCTGAAATACAATACAGAAAAACCAGAAAGTTACCCCAGTGAAAAATTACTCAAAAATCTACTTGATTTAAAAGAAGAGAAAATTTCTTTGAAAAAACTTGGCTTCAAAAAGACCAATTATCAGTTTGAAATCCCTAAAATTAACAAAGAATTAATTAAGCGCTACCACGAAACCCGAAATCTGCCGACCGAAAAAACCTCGGAAATGAGTGTTCATCTACGTTTCGGGACTATTAGTGTCAGAAAATTAGCTGCGGATTCTTCTGGGTTGAATGAAACATACTTAAAAGAACTCATTTGGCGGGAATTTTTTATGACTATTCTTTATCATTTCCCGAAAGTGATCAATCAGTCTTTCAAGAAAAAATACGATAATATTTCCTGGAATTACAGCGAGACTGAGCTTAAAAAATGGCAGGAGGGAAAAACTGGTTATCCGATTGTTGATGCTGGAATGAGGCAGCTTAATGAATCTGGATTTATGCATAACCGAGTGAGAATGGTTTGCGCGAGTTTTTTTACAAAACATCTACTAATGGATTGGCGAATTGGGGAAGCCTATTTTGCAGAAAAATTGCTGGATTATGATCTTTCTGCGAATAATGGAAATTGGCAATGGAGTGCAGGTAGCGGCTGTGATTCGGCGCCCTATTTCAGGATCTTTAATCCCGAAGAACAGCAGAAAAAATTTGATCCCAAATTTCAATATATTAAAAAATGGGTAAAAGAATTTGGGACGAAAGAATATCCGGAACCCATGGTTGATCATAAAACCGCAAGAATCCGAGCTTTGGAAACCTATAAAAAAGGTTTAGAATCAGCGTAGTTTAGAGCAAAATATTTAAACTTTTCGGCAAAATCTGGATCTTTATGGGGGAATTAATTTGCACATATTCTCCGTCTAAATGCCAATCCTCCGTATTCACAGAAAATTCAATTTCCGGTACAGAAAGAAAGGTGATGTACTGGTTTTCTTTTAATTTTTTGGAGAACATATTCACGGCAAAAATACCACCATACCACATTGGGAATTTTTTCACTAATATAATTTCAGCTAATCCATCGATGGTACTTGCATGCGGTGCGATATAGGCATTATTTCCGAATTGTCTTGTATTTGCGACGTTCAGCATCAAATATTTCCCATTGTGTTTTTTAAATTTTTCCTCTTTAAAAGTGACAGCGATCGGGTGATAGTTGAAGAATGTAGTAAGGGAAACTTTGATATAGTTTAAAAAGCCGCGACTCGTTTTCTCAAAATTTTTCACCACTTTTCCATCAAATCCCGTTCCCGACACATTGATAGAGAAATGTTCATTGACCTTAAAAGTATCAATTGTTCTTAAATTTTTGGTTTGAATTTTTTCTAAAAGTTGCGTTAGATTTTTGGTAAAAAGATTTTCATTAGAAAAGCCATTCCCAGAACCTGCGGGAAAAATAGCCAGGATTTTGTCGGTATGAATAAGTTTTTTCGCCACTGATGAAATGGTTCCATCTCCACCAACTGCCACAAAAATGTCGGTATTCTCAAAATTTTTGTTAATGAAATCTTCTGTTCCTGCAACCGAGTCCGAAATATAGATCCGCGGATTTTCGACGTTTTTTCGAAGTAGGGTGAGAAAACTTTGATAATTTTTTTTTGCCGAAAAGGGATTGATGATAAAGACTACTTTTTCCATAGTTCACAAAAATAAGGGAAAATCTACGTTCTAAAATCTAAATTCCTACTTCAGTTTTAAATTCTGGAGTTAAAAAGGGTTTTATTTCGCTGAACGGTATTTTTATAATGACCGGTCCAGCTGCGTAAGGCGCAATTTCGTACTGATTGTAGAGGAAATAAAGATTTTCTTTGTCAAAATAAAAGTTATTATTTAGCGGTATTTCATCAACCAAAAGCAATTCAGCATTTCCATTTCCGACATCGGTTTTCAGATAGTTAGCCATTAAAATTTTCGTCCATATTTTATTTTCTGGATTTTCGACAATACTTTTTAATTGTAAAGTTTGATTTTTTTTGGTATCGAAAACCTTGTATATTTCGTTATAATATCCGTGAGCTCCACCTGTATAACCATCATCCGTGTATTGAATAATCATAAAGTCATTTAGAGTAGAAAACAATTTCATGTAGGAATGTTGCTCCCAATTTTGCTTAAATTCCGGTGAAAAATCGTTCAGGGATAATTTCGTTTCTGTATAAAATTTTTCTTTTTGACCATTAATTTCTTTCTGAAGGTTGCTTGCAGAATAATCGGATAACGCAATGTTTTTTACTGCATAAATACTGTCTAATAGTGTTTTGTTTTTAATATTTGGAAATACTAAAACGCTGGATTGAAATGCAAGGGAAAGCATTTTGTTTACGGAAATAGAGTCTGCTACTTTTACAGAATCAGTTGCAAAAATATTGGGTGCACTAGTTTTTAAGGTGTCCTGATTATTTTTAGATTTCTCACAACTTGTAAGAGCAAAAATGATAATGGTGAAAAGGAAAAATAGGTTTTTCATCGTGTAATTGAGTTTGAAAGGTCAAAGCAAAAAACCGTCCAAATTTGAACGGTTTTTAGAGT
>Ga0136636_10000066_pt1 | contig 36824 bp, 36 predicted proteins | sample AntDrymUQ8522106_2_FD_104653 | JGI IMG/M metagenome (GOLD analysis project Ga0136636, IMG submission 104653) | Polar desert sand microbial communities from Dry Valleys, Antarctica - metaG UQ852 (21.06) | ecosystem: Environmental > Terrestrial > Soil > Desert | place: Antarctica: Dry Valley... | reverse complement strand
GAAGGATTAGTAATTTACGAAGCCTCCTGATTATGCCGTGGGTTGTGATTTATACCCAGGCACGGAATGAAAAAAAGGTTGCTGAACGTTTGCAAAATATAGGAATTAGCGCCTATTGCCCGATGGTTACTCAGATTCGGCAATGGTCTGATAGGAAGAAAAAGGTGCAGATGCCATTGATCAGTTCTTATGTTTTTGTCAATGTTGCCGACAAAGAGCGGGAACAGGTGTTTCAAATCAGTGGCGTTGTGCGCTATTTGTTTTGGCTCGGAAAACCTGCTGTCGTTCGCGATGAAGAAATCGCTGCCTTGCAGGAAAGCCTGAAGCACACGATGTCGGCTGTATCGGTAACAGGATTGCAGGTAGGCGATTCGCTTCAGATTCCGAGTGGCCCTTTTCACGGAAAGGAAGGAATAGTGAAGCAGATTAAAAAGAATAGTTTACAGTTGGTGCTCAAAGAATTGGGTGTTTTGATTACACTCACCAAAGCCGACACCGCGTAATCTTCAAACATACGATAATCCTCATTGGTCAAACTCAAACGTGTGACTGATGGGGCGAAGCCGTTCAAAAAAGTAATGAAATATAAAAAATAACAACGCATGAAAAAGATACTCTTGACTGGTGGCGCGGGGTTCATTGGTTCACACGCAATTAGAAGACTGGTACAAAATTATCCGCAATATCACATCTTTAATCTTGACGCGCTAACATATGCCGGGAATCTGGAAAATATTAAGGATATAGAGAACGCGACAAATTATACATTTATTAAAGGTGATATTGTCGATGCCGATTTTATCACAAACTTGTTCCGCCAGCATCAGTTCGAAGGGGTGATACACCTCGCTGCCGAATCGCATGTTGACCGTTCTATCATCGATCCGCTGTCGTTTGTGAAAACCAATGTGATCGGAACGATGAACTTATTGAATGCCGCAAAAGAGATTTGGAACGGCAACTATGAAGGCAAGCGCTTTTATCACATCAGTACCGATGAGGTATATGGAAGTCTCGGTGCTACAGGATTGTTTACAGAAACAACACCATATGATCCGAATTCACCATATTCGGCCTCAAAAGCGAGTTCTGACCACTTTGTGCGCGCTTATGGAGAAACCTACGGATTGCCATATGTTATCACCAATTGTTCAAATAATTACGGTCCGAACCACTTTCCAGAAAAGCTCATTCCGCTGTTGATCAACAATATTCTAAACGGCAAAGCATTGCCAGTTTACGGAGATGGAAAATATACCCGCGATTGGCTGTTCGTGAAAGACCATGCCGTTGCGATAGATCTTGTTTTCCATGAAGGAAAGAACCACGAAACCTACAATATTGGCGGTTTCAACGAATGGCAAAACATTGATCTGGTGCGACTGCTTTGCCAAAAAATGGATGCCAAACTCGGCAAGTCCGAAGGAACAAGCGAAAAGCTGATTACTTTTGTAAAAGACCGTCCCGGACACGATTTGCGCTATGCAATCGACGCGGGAAAAATTAACCGCGAACTCGGTTGGAAACCTTCGGTGACGTTTGAGGAAGGACTTGAGCAAACGATTGACTGGTACCTTTCCAACAAGGAATGGCTCAACAATGTCACCAGCGGAAATTACCAGAAATACTACGAAAACCAATACAATTAATGCAGGATTTTTCCAAACCGGGCATCATCGCACTGCCCAAGATTACAGATGTCCGGGGAAATTTATCGTTTCTCCAGAATTCCAACCATATTCCATTTGACATCAAAAGGGTATTTTGGATTTATGACGTTCCGGGTGGCGAAACACGTGGCGGGCATGCTTATAAAAGTCAGCAAGAAGTTATTATTGTTTTAAGCGGCAGCATCGATATCGTGGTAATTGACCCCAAAGGAAATGAAACCAAATTTTCACTGAACCGTTCGTATACGGGTTTATATATTCCGCCAATGCACTGGCGCCATCTCGAGAATTTTTCCACTAATTCGGTTTCGGTCCACCTTTCAGATTCGGAATTTACGGAAGCCGATTACATACGGGATTACAAAACATTTAAAAGCCAGCAATAATGCAAAAGTCGACTGTTTTTGATTGTTCGCTGATTACGTTACCCAAGAACCACCAACTCAATGGCAACCTGACTGCGGTCAATAATGGGATTGAAGTTCCTTTCGATATCAAGCGAGTATATTATTTATATGATGTTCCGGGTGGTTTCAGCCGCGGTGGGCACGGACATATAGAACTCCAACAATTGATAGTTGCGCTCAGTGGAAGCTTTGACCTCATTATCGATGACGGGAATGTCAAACGCACTTTCCATCTTTCGCGGCCCAATGTGGGCGTTTATATGCCGGCGGGATTATGGCGTGAGCTCGACAATTTTTCGAGCGGTTCCATTTGTTTTGTATTGGCTTCGACCGAATACGATGAAAAAGATTATTTCAGGGAATATTCCGATTTTCTGAATTTTAGAAACAAATGATAGAAGTCAGAAAATACGAATTTTCATTGCAGAAAGAATGGGATGAGTTTGTTTCGAAATCGAGAACAGATTCCTTTCTGTTTTATCGGGACTTTATGGATTATCACGCAGATCGTTTTGCCGATTACTCCCTGATGATTTACCGAAAAGGGAGGCTCGACGCGATCCTTCCCGGAAACATTAAAGACGGGATCTTTTATTCGCATCAAGGTCTGACTTACGGCGGAATAATTGTATCAAAGAGTAGCTCCGCGATTGACATTCTCAGCTATTTCAACAGCATAAACGAACAATTGAAAAGTGAAGGTGTGACGCACGTAATTTACAAAGCCGTACCTTACATTTACAATCTGTTGCCTTCTCAGGAAGATTTGTACGCGCTTTTTATATTGAAGGCAGAACGAATCGGCAGTAACCTTTCTTCGACCATATATCAAGACAATAAAGTAGCATTTACTGAATCGAGAAAAAGTGGGTTGCGGAAAGCCAAAAATTCCGATATAACGATCCAGCAGCAAGAAGATTTTAGTGCGTTTTGGGATATACTCAACGATAACCTACTACATACGCATGGGGCGAAACCAGTTCACAGCCATGATGAAATTACTATGCTCAGCAAAATATTTCCGGCCAATATCATCAATTATAATTGCGCACTTGGCGGCGAGATTGTTGCCGGATGCGTCCTTTTTATAATGAAAAATGTCGTGCATGTCCAATATATTTCAGCAAACGAAACAGGAAAATTTACCGGTGCCCTCGATTTGCTATTCGATTATTTGATCAATGAAAAATATCGTGAGATTGCATATTTCGATTTCGGACAGTCGACTGAAAAAATGGGGGAAATCTTAAACGAAAATCTCATCTTTCAGAAGGAAGGCTTCGGAGGCCGAGGCGTAACGTACGACATTTATAAATATGCGATAAACTGATGTCGATACCAGCCGGATTTTTATTATTTAGCTAATGATGCTCGAAATTGATGCAAAACGATATCATGATTATTTCCCTACAGATCCGCATTTATTTGTTTCGGAATCTTTCACGATGCTAAATGCTGCAAAGGTCGAAAGAATTGTGAGGCTGATTCAGGATAATGACAAAGTGCAGATAGGATTGGTCGCCGGAATTTCAAATGGAGTTTTAAAAGCGCCGTTTTCCGCTCCTTTTGGAGGATTTCACTATAAAAATCAAAATATATATCCTTCCGCTGTTGAAAGCTATATTACTGATTTACTGCAGTACGCTTCTAAAACAAATTTAAAAGAAGTGTCGCTTACACTGCCGCCTGATATCTATTCGCAGTCTTTTAATACCAAAGCGGTCAACGTACTTTTAAGGTCGGGTTTTGAAATGACATTACCTGAAATCACAAATTGGGTCGCGCTTACCGATTTTGACGGAACATACAGCCATGCATCGAGCAGAACGTACTACAATCAAACCATAAAAAACAAGCTCGAATTTCAAATGACCGATGACGCGGAAGACATGCAAGCCATTTACAAACTGATTGCCGCCAATCGAAAACAAAAAGACAGACCTATTTACATGACTTTCAACGATCTGTTAGAAACAGGAAAATTATTTATGACCGACTATTTTAAGGTCACTGACGCTAACGGGAAATTGCTGGCAGGCGCCATTTTTTACCGCGCGCACCCGAAAATTGCATATGCTGTGTTATGGGGAGATGCGACTGAAGGAAGGCCTTTAAGAGCGATGGATTTTTTAATCTTCAGCCTTTGGACTTTTTATAAAAAAAGGGAATTCACCTTTATCGACCTCGGAACGTCAACAGAAAACGGAATTCCAAATGAAGGTTTACTCCGATTCAAAGAAACCCACAGCTGTATTTCTTCCTTGCGATATTCATTTACATGGAAAAACACAGCACAATAATTTGCCAATGTTTATAAGCAATCCTGATCCATATAATTGTCCGGCCTATCGCATTGGGCCATTTAGAACGGATGACGTTTCGCGCAATCATGCTTTTCCCGAAAGTGACGAAGCTACTGTATATTTTAACGAACGTTTCGGTAAAGGAACTTGGCAATACACTTACAACGGGCGTGAAGCGATAAAACTTGCACTCGAAAGTTATAAACTCCAAAAAGACGATCTCGTAACGATACTAACGACCTCGCAAAATTTTTACATTAGTTCTTGCGTGACCGAGCAAATTGAGACCTATTGCCGCTGGAACAGAGAAATTCTTCCGGAGACTAAAATTATTTTTGTCAACCATGAATTCGGTTATCCTTATCCCGAAATGGAAAAGCTAATGCAAACCGGGCTGCCAATTATTGAAGACTGTTGTACGACATTTTTCAGTCAGGATGCCAACGCAAAGATTGGACACTACGGAGATTTTTCATTGTATAGTTTCCCGAAATTTTTCCCATTACAAATCGGTGGGTTGCTTGTCTACAATACGCAAAAACCTATAGACAAAAGTGCTTTGATTGACGTGCAGCAAAATTCTTATATTCAAAACGCGCTATCTTACTATTTGAAGGGCTCCACAGATTTGTTGGAGCGGCGAAAAAGAAATTACAATTATGCGCTTTCCCTATTTTCGAAGTTGGGATTCAGCAATCGTTTCGAAACAGACGCCAACATTGTTCCCTCGGTACTGCTTTTAAAAAACAATGGTGTGGTTACAGATCTTAACGCATTGAAAAATTTTTTGTACGCACACGGAATTCAAAATAGTGTTTTCTATGGCGAAGATGCGTTTTTTATTCCATGTCATCAAAATCTGGAAATGCAGGACATTCAATATTTTTTATTTTGCGTGGAGAAATTTCTTCAATCTCAAACCCAACCTTTATGATAACCGCTAACATCCAATTAGGAAAGGATATTTCGATCGAAAAAGATGCAAGTGTCAATAATGTAAGCATTGGTGACGCAACAAAAATTGCTGGTGGTGTGAAAATTTTCGGATCTCCGCAACACATCTTGCAAGTGGGTAAGGGTTGCTATTTTGGTCCAAATTCAACTGTTGAAGGCTATAATGCGCAGGTGACAATAGGCGATTATGTGAGTTTTGCCCAAAATGTGAACCTAATGTCGGGCTCCGGACCAAACGCTTCCGAAACTATGCAACGGATTTTTCCCATTCTCAAAGGCGAAGTTTCAATTGGTGACCATTCTTGGATTGGCGCCAGCGTAGTGATTATGCCCAATGTAAAGCTCGGAAAATTTTGTATAATCGCCGCGAACAGTTTTGTCAACGCTTCATTCCCGGATTATTCCATAATTGGCGGAACACCCGCTAAATTGATCCGAACTTTAAATCCAAATGAAATAGAAAAATTACAGCAATGATCAAATTTTTAGACCTACAGAAAATCAATGCGCAATATGCAGCTGAAATGAAGCAGGCCGCCGCCGAAGTGATTGATTCGGGTTGGTTCCTCATGGGTGAAAAACTCAGCAATTTTGAGAAAAAACTAGCTTCATATACCGGGGCGCCGCATGCAATTGGTGTCGCCAACGGACTAGATGCGCTCCGGCTTATTCTAAAAGCTTATATGGAGATAGGTTTGATGCAGGAAGGCGACGAGGTAATTGTGCCGGCGAATACTTATATCGCTTCTTTACTCGCAATTTCCGACAACAGACTTGTGCCGGTTTTGGTCGAGCCAAAGAATTCCAATTTCAATCTGGACATCGATTTAATCGAAAAAAATATTACCGAAAAAACCAAGGCGATTATGGTCGTACACTTGTATGGCCAAGTTTGCTGGAGCGAATCGCTAGTCGCTTTGGCGAAAAAGTACAACCTCAAGATCATCGAGGACAACGCGCAGGCCATCGGAGCGGAATGGAAAGGAATTAAAACCGGAAATCTTGGCGATGCAGCCGGATTTAGTTTTTATCCCGGAAAAAATCTCGGCGCTTTAGGTGACGCAGGCGCGGTGACGACCAATGATACACAGCTGGCAGAAATGGTGCGGGCACTTGGCAATTACGGAAGCCGCAAAAAATATGTCAATGAATTCCAAGGACTCAACAGCAGGCTCGATGAAATTCAAGCGGCTTTTCTTGAAATAAAGCTTAAATATATCGACAGCGAAAACCAATACAGAAGAAAGTTGGCTGCGTTATACCTGAATGGGATAAACAATCCGCTCATTAGTTTGCCGATCCCGAATGACGCCGAATCTGCACCTCAAAATAACCACGAACATGTGTGGCATTTATTTGTTATCCGCTGCAGTCAAAGGGAAAAATTGCAACAACATTTGGAGCAGAAAGGCATCCAAACGTTGATTCATTATCCGCTTCCGCCGAACAAACAGCAAGCGTATAAAACACTTAACAATTTTGATTATCCAATTACTAATATTATCCACAATGAAGTGCTCAGCCTTCCGATTAGCCCGGTCATGACCGAATCGGATGTTGAAACAGTCATTGAAGCAGTAAATATTTTCAGCTAGAAACCAAACAAACCAACCAAACCAATGATTGAAGCTTCAAAAAACCATAACAACAAAAGACCGTGGAATTGGCTTGTCTACCAATCTAGCGACGAATTCCTAAATAAGTATGCACCCTATTACAAAGGAAATCTCTATGATTTGGGCTGCGGTATTCGATCTTATGAAGAATTTTTTCTTAAGTTTTCGGATAGCTATGTCGGAATCGACTGGGGTTCGAGCATTCACGATACTAAGGCCGATATTTTTGCCGATCTCAACCAGCCATTGCCCGTAGAATCGGCTGTCGCCGATACTGTTGTTTGTTTATCGGTTTTAGAACATCTTTCTGAACCCCAAACATTGCTCAATGAGGCTTATCGGATTATGAAGCCTGGAGCCACCATGATTCTTCAAGTGCCGTGGCAATGGAAATTGCATGAAGAACCGTACGATTTTTTCCGGTATACACCTTACGGACTAAAGCATTTATTTGATAAAGCTGGATTTAAGGAAATTGAGGTTGAAGCTACAAGCGGATTTTTCTCAATGTGGATTTTAAAAGTAAATTATTTTACGTTGGGACTAATAACTGGACCGCGAGTCGTACGTGCTCTTAAAAGAGGGTTATTTCAACCCATGTGGTACATTGGGCAGAAACTAGCGCCTACGTTAGACAAGCTCGATACGAATTGGGCAGTCGAATCGCAGGGCTACTACGTCATAGCAAAAAAAGCAAGCACCTGATCGTAATCCTACATTTCAATTAGATTGGAAACCAAAGCGACCAATTATAAGTCAATATTTAAAGCCACTTCCATTTTTGGAGGTGTTCAGGTATTCAATATTCTGATAACACTAATCCGTGGAAAAGCGCTCGCTATTCTAATCGGTACTGCCGGAATGGGTTTGAATGGCTTATTTATGTCTGGGCTCAACCTGATCAAAACCGTTTCTTCATTAGGAATTGCCGACAGCGCCATTCGCGATATTTCCAAAGCGCATGCCTCAGGTGATAGACAAGCAATGGCTGTCACTGCAACAATCTTCAATCGCTGGATTTGGATTACAGCAGCTTTAGGAATTGTGCTAACAATTTTATTTTCGCCATTGTTGAGTCAGTTTTCCTTCAGTAGTAAAGAGCATACCGCTTCTTATATGCTGTTGTCACTGACTTTCGTTTTTGGTGCGTTGACTGGTGGTATTTATGCATTGCTGCGCGGAACCAGACAGATTAAATACCTTGCGCAAGCCAATATTCTGGGTGCAGTTGCAGGTTTGCTCATCGCGTTACCCATCTTTTATTTTTATGGGATTAAAGGTGTCGTGCCTGCGATATTGGCTACCGCATTTGGGAATTATCTCATTTCACTGTTTTTCCGCAACAAGATTTCCTTCGAAAGGATTCAATTGACATGGTCGGAAACCTGGGTTACTGGAAAACCGATGGTAAAACTTGGGCTTAGCCTCACGGTTATTAGTCTATTGACCGCTGCGGTGACGTTTGCCCTCAACGGATATATTTCGAAAACAGGAACTTTGCACGACCTCGGACTTTATAATGCTGGTTTATCGATTGTTGATGGCTATGTCGGAATGGTTTTTACGGCCATGGCGACCGACTATTTTCCTAGGCTTTCGGGAATCATTCATGATGATGTGAAATGGAAGCAACTGGTTAATGAGCAGGCTCAGTTGGTACTCATCATTTTAAGTATAGTCCTCGTATTGCTGATTTCAACGACACCAATTTTGATACGGATATTACTCAGCAAGGAATTCCTAGACGCTAAGGAACTCATCTTCTGGTCTGTTTTGGCCATTCCGCTAAAAGGATTGGTTTGGGTAGTTGGATTTATTATTTTAGCCAAAAACGATAACAAATTGTTTCTTATAGTCGAAATCATCGCGAATCTCGTTATTTTGTTTTTGAATATGACATTTTATAAATATTATGGTTTGGTTGGGCTTGGCATATCAATGTTAGTAAGCTATTCAATATCGATCATTTTTATGCTATTCATTTTAAAAGCGAAATATGACTTCAGATTTTCAAAGGAAGTATACAAACTTTTATTCGTGTCGCTATTCTCCTTGTCGCTCTGCCTGATTAGCATTAAAGTGTTGGGTTATCCCAATGCCTATTATGCCGAGACGCTTATTGTACTGATAACCATTGCCTACAATGTTTACGAGTTAAACAAGCGAATGAAACTCAAAGAAATATACCTCAATATACAAGCGAAATTAAATAGAAATGGAACAGTATAACCATTTGGTTACAGTTTCGGTTATGACTTACAATTCCGCCGATTATGTGTTGGAAACGCTAGAAAGTGTCTTTAACCAAAGTCATACGCGGATAGCATTGGTAATTTCCGATGATTGTTCTTCGGATGCCACTATAGCTATTGCAAAAGAATGGATTGAGAGGCAAATTGTACGTGACCGCTTCGAAAGTATCGAGCTAATGACGGTTCCCGAAAACACAGGTGTTTCGGCCAACTGCAATCGCAGTATTGCAGCAGCTAAAGAAGAATGGGTCAAATTTATTGCCGGCGATGACATATTATTGCCCGAATGTATTCACGACAACATGGCATTCGCCAAAGGCAATCCCGAAGCGCATATCATTTTCAGCCAGGTCAATATGTACCAAAACACTTTCGACGAAGAAAACTACATCCGCACATCGCCTGAAGATTATCCGGTTAACCTCATGCACGACCATCTGTCGGCACATGACCAATACCAGTTGCTGTTGCTACATGATCGTATCCATTATACGCCCTCTTTCTTTTGCCACAGAGAGGCACTGCTTCGGGTTGGAGGTTATGACGAAAGCAACCGCCTAGTAGAAGATTATCCGATGTGGCTCAAATTGACCGCATCGGGCGAACGATTGTTTTATTTTCATAAACCGACAGTAGGTTACCGAATACATTCCAAAGCGATGAACAATATAGGCGATGACGTACTATTTAAACCGTCTATTTTCAACAGTTTCGCAATCCGGAAAATGGCTGCGCATCCTTTTCTACCATGGGAAATGGTCAGGTCGGAGGAATTCGTGTATAACGTGTCGCGGTTTTTTCAGGATAATGGATGGAATAAAAAGACAAAGCGGAATGTCAGCTTGTATAATTTTTTGATCTTTTACCTCAATCCGTTTCATTATATCTACGCGATCAAAAAGAGATTGCCTCGAAACAAGCAAAATGCCTTTTACCAATAAGATGCGGCTAAGTATTATCGTACCAGCTTACAAAGTCGAAAAATATATCGAAAGATGCATCCGAAGTCTCCAAAGGCAGGATATTCCTAAAGCGGATTACGAAATAATAGTTGTCAACGATGGCTCGCCCGATAGCAGCCGCGAAATTGTAGAACGCCTACAGCAGGAATTTCCAAACATTGTTCTAATCAACCAGAAAAACCAAGGCGTTTCGGTGGCGAGGAACAATGCAATTGCAAAAGCAACTGGGGAATATATCATCCCGATTGACGCCGATGATTACGTGGTTCCAAATACTTTTAAGTCCATACTCGACAAAGCGGAAACGCAAAATGCCGATGTTCTATACCTCGGTTATGAAATTTTTGACAACACACTTACAAGCGTCTGGCATACCGATTTCAGCAACAAAAAAGAAATATACGATGGCGTTTCGGGTTATTTCGCATCACGTGGTAATGACGTGCGCGATCCCGATCATTCATGCGGCATTGTTTTCCGCAAAGCCATGCTCGACCAATTTGATGTAAAGTATCCGGCAGCGGTACCTTTCCTTGAAGACGGACTTTTCCTTGTCAAGGTTTTTTCTATCGCTAAACGCGTCGCATTTGACGAAAAAACATTTTACCAGCGCACAACGAACTTGGGTTCGGCGACAGTTTCTGGCGTATACTATTCCCAACGGGCCATCGATGGCTTTCTCAGGGCAGCCGACGATCTGAGAAATTTTAGCAACAAGTACAGTTTTACCGAATCACAGCAAGGATTGATAAACCATGGTACTACTAATTTTGTGCTGCTTGCCATTTTTCCGCTGCTGTCGGCAACACGTACTAAAATATTTTCCACAATTCGCAAAATAAAAGCCCTCGGTTTTTCCAAACTCAAAACCCAAGGTGTAGTAAACCCTTATTTGAAATACGCAAAATACTTTAATATTTCCCCTTATTTCTTTCTGCTGATGTACGCAAAGGAAATGACGGTAAAAAAATTCTCGCGATGATCAACATTTTTGTACTGGGTAAAAAAGGCCTTGAGTCGGTCACGGGAATCAACCCGGTGCATCTCGCAACGATCAATGCTTTGGTCATCGGGAAAGATAGTGGCGTAGTCGAAGATTATTCATACGAAATCGAAACATTTGCCAAAGCGAACAACATTCCGTACTTCTTTAGAAATGAAGCCGACAATACAGTACTGGCAAATGCTGAACTTAATATCGCCATTGGTTGGAGATGGCTTATTGCGCTCGATTGTCCGCTAGTGGTTTTCCATGATTCGGTACTGCCAAAGTACAGAGGTTTTAATCCGTTAGTTTCGGCACTAATCAATGGCGATACCATCATAGGCGTCACCGCGCTTTTCGGTACTGAAGAATTCGACAAAGGGGATATTATCGGACAACGCATTATTGAAATCAGCTATCCGATAAAGATTGAAACGGCAATTCAAAAGCTGTCGAAAGAATACGCAATATTGCTCGAAAGGGTGATTTCTGATTATAGCAGCGGCAGTTTAAATGCAAGCTCGCAGAATGAAGCCGAAGCATCGTTCAGTTTATGGCGAGATGACGAAGATTACAAAATTGACTGGAATCAAGATAGCCAGAAAATCCAAAGAACAATAGACGCGGTTGGGTTTCCATATAAAGGTGCCTCGACATTAATGGACGGCGCATTATTACGGATTTTTGACGCAGAAATATTTCCCGATGTCAATATAATAAACCGCGCGCCGGGTAAACTGCTTTTTAAGCATCAGGACGGACTAGTGATTGTCTGCGGAAGCGGATTATTGAAAGTCAAAGATTTTTTCAGCGAAAAGGACGACCCAATTAATATTACAAAATTCAGGATTCGTTTTAAATAACCACCAATGAAATACAGCATACCATTTAACAAGCCGCATTTAACGGGCAAAGAAACCCACTACATTTACGACGCCGTCTCAACAGGCAAGCTTTCGGGAAATGGCAAGTATACACAGTTATGCCAGAACTATCTTAGTGAAAGGTACGGTTTCGGCAAATGTCTGCTCACCACTTCTTGTACCGATGCGCTTGAAATGGCGGCAATTCTTATCAATATCAAAGAAGGCGATGAGGTGATCATGCCTTCTTATACTTTTGTGAGTACTTCCAATGCCTTTATTTTGCGAGGTGCCAAAATTGTTTTTACAGACAGCCGCAAAGACCATCCGGGAATGGATGAAGACAGCATTGAGTCGCTCATTACAGAAAAAACGAAAGCAATCGTTCCGGTACACTATGCGGGTGTAGCGTGTGACATGGATAAAATTATGGCGTTAGCCGACAAATATAATCTCTATGTCATAGAAGATGCGGCTCAGGCAATTGACAGTTTTTTTATCGGAAAGGACGGCGTAAAAAAGCCATTGGGCTCGATCGGGCACCTCGCGGCTTTTTCTTTTCATGAAACCAAGAACATCATTTCTGGCGAAGGCGGAATGCTTGCGATAAATGACCCACAGTTTAAGGAACGTGCGGAGATTATTTGGGAAAAAGGAACAAACCGATCGGCTTTTTTCAGGGGCGAAGTCGATAAATACGGCTGGGTCGATCTCGGGTCGTCATTCCTGCCCTCGGAACTCATTGCCGCTTTTCTTTGGGCGCAACTTGAAAACCTTGACAATATTCAGAGCAAACGCATCGAGCTTTGGAAAACCTACAACGAAAAATTAAAGGATTGGGCAATAGCGCATCAGATTAAATTACCGGCAGTTCCCGAAAATGCGACCAATAACGGACATATGTTTTACATTGTGTGTAAAGACCTGAACCAACGGACTGCATTGATCAATCATCTCAAAGCGCACAATATACTTGCGGTTTTCCATTACCTCAGTTTGCATAAAAGTCCGTTTTATAAAGAAAAACACGATACGAGGGATTTGCCTGAAACCGACAGATATTCGGATTGCCTAATTCGTCTGCCGATGTATTATGATATAGATTCGGAAACTCAAGATTTCATCATCAGCACCATCCTTGAATTTTAGATATGACGCTTCACGTGTTAATTCTCGATAAATTTACAGAGCCACTGTATCATTACCTTACAGAGGTACTCAATCTGCAACACCATCAATTCCTTTTCCTTTCCGATAAAGAGCACGTATTGCAACCCAAAAAAAATCTCCATTGGGTCAAAACGCCTGTAAGTCGCAATCTGTTTTCAAATATCAGGCAGTTCGTTAGCTTGTGCACCAAAGCCGATCGGATAATCATGCATGGCGATACGCTAGTCCACTTTTTTGCCATTTTCCCGTTTTTTCTAAACAAGACAAGCTGGATAATTTATGGACAGGAATTATACGGACTTAAGAAAAGTCAGAACATTCATCAGAAAATTAAAGAAATTGTGCTGAGTAAGGTTAAATATCATATTACGCACATCAAAGGCGATTCAGATCTTGCCAATTGCGTTTTGCATTCGAAGGCAAAATTTCAATATAGTCCGATGTATCTGAGCAATGTGGCCGATACTTCTGATTTTAAACCCGTTATGGTTTCTGAGAAATCGAAACTAAAAGTAATGGTCGGCAATTCAACCGATCCAACGAATAACCATGAAGGCATATTTAGTAAACTGTTGCCATATAAGGACGATATTGAATTTGTATACTGTCCGCTATCCTATGGGATGTATGACAGTTATAAACAAAAGGTCATAGGATCCGGACAGGAAATGTTTGGCGACAAATTTATCGTCATCGACAAATTCATGCCTTTCGATGCCTATAAAAAATTTCTCTCGGATATGGATGTAGTGATTTTCGATCACAATCGCCAGGAAGCCATGGGCGTGACCCTGACGTTGCTCAGCCTTGGAAAAATCGTTTATGTAAATCCCGCTACGACGGCCTTCGAGTCCTTGACCGATAGAGGCTTCAAGATTTTTGACAATAATTTGATTCAAAAAGAAGGGTTAAAAATAAATAGGGATGTCAGTGAAAACATTTCGCGCTTGCAAGAATACTATTCGAAAAAAGTTTTCGAGGAATCATGGAATCGTATCAGCCAGTTATAAATCATAATTAATTATCTGCCAAAGCATAGTCTTTAACATACAACTGTAATATGAAAATTACTTTAATAGCTGGCGCAAGGCCGAATTTCATGAAGATCGCACCAATTATTCACGCGATCAATGAGCAGAAAAACTCTGGGCTGAGCTACCGACTCGTGCACACAGGACAACATTTTGACGAGAAGATGAGTGATACCTTTTTTAGGCAACTCAACATTCCAGAGCCCGACACCAACTTGAATTGTGGCGGCGGAACGCAAGCCGAACAAACCGCTGCGATCATGGTCGCTTTCGAAAAAGAACTGTTGGACAATCCTGCCGATCTCGTTTTGGTCGTCGGTGATGTAACCAGCACCATGGCATGTAGTATCGTTGCCAAAAAGCTCAATGTAAAGGTCGCACATGTTGAGGCCGGAATTCGCTCTTTCGACATGAGTATGCCAGAGGAAATTAATCGTATGGTTACCGATGCGCTTGCCGATTATTTCTTTACTACGACTGTTTGGGCAGGCGATAATTTGAAAAAGACAGGCATCTCAGATGACCGCATTTTCTTTGTCGGGAATGTCATGATCGACACCTTAAACAATAACCGAAGCAAGTTTATCAAACCAGAATTTTGGGAAGCACTCAGTTTAAAGCCGAAACAATATTTTGTACTCACGTTGCATCGTCCGGCAAATGTTGATACGGTTGACAATCTCTCAAAACTTATTTCAGAAATTACAAATCATTCCAATGGGCTTCCGATTTTGTTTCCAATCCATCCCAGAACAGCAAAAGTACTCCGCGAATCAGGCGTGACTGCTCAAAACCTCCATATCATCGAACCTTTAGGCTACTTAGAATTTAATTATCTTGTCGAAAATGCTTTTGCCGTCATTACCGATTCAGGCGGAATTACCGAAGAAACAACGGTGATGGGCATTCCATGCATGACATTGCGCGACAATACCGAACGACCAGAAACGGTTGCGCTCGGCACCAATGAATTATTGGGAACCAACCCGGAAGCGATCAGGCCCGCGCTCGAAAAGTTGTTTGCAGGGCAATGGAAAAAAGGTTCCATTCCTGAAAAATGGGACGGAAAAGCAGCACAAAGAATTGTGGGCTACATGAAAATTTTAGCGTTAAATCTAAATGAAAGATAATGCTCTTTAATTCGGTCAATTTTGCCATTTTCTTACCGATAGTCTTTTTTATTTATTGGTTTATTGCTGGGAAAAATCTGAAATTCCAGAATATCTTGCTGCTGGTTTCAAGCTATTTCTTCTACGCTTGCTGGGATTGGCGATTTCTTTTTCTGTTGGTTTTCTCAACCCTGCTTGATTATTACACGGGATTAAAAATGTCTCAAAATGAAGATCAGGGCAAGAGAAAATTTTGGTTCTGGCTCAGCATTTTCATCAACCTTGGGTTTTTAGGCGTATTCAAATATTACAACTTTTTTGCCGAGTCGCTCACCGACATGATTTCGAGTTTCGGTTTACAGGTGAATCCGTGGACGTTAAAAATAATCCTCCCCGTCGGAATTTCATTTTACACTTTTCATGGCCTGTCTTATGTAATCGACATCTATAAAGGCCGTATCAAAGCCGAGAGAGATTTTATCGACTACTCGGTTTTTGTAAGTTTCTTTCCGCTGCTTGTCGCCGGACCTATAGAACGCGCAACGCATCTACTGCCACAAATTCAACGCAAAAGACAGTTTAATTATGGATCTGCAGTTGATGGGTTACGCCAAATATTATGGGGATTGTTTAAAAAAATTGTCATTGCCGATCAGTGCGCAATTTATGTAAACCTTATTTTCAACAATGTAGAAGACCAATCGGGAAGCACTTTACTGCTAGGCGCATTATATTTTACCTTCCAGATTTATTGTGATTTTTCCGGCTATTCAGATATTGCCTTGGGAACGTCCAGGCTTTTTGGAATTGAGTTGCTGCGTAATTTTGCATTCCCATACTTTTCAAGGGATATTGCCGAGTTTTGGCGTCGCTGGCACATTTCTCTTTCATCATGGTTCAAGGATTATCTCTACATCCCACTAGGAGGAAGCAGTGGCGGCATGTGGATGAAAATCAGGAACACTGTGATTATTTTTCTTGTCAGCGGTTTCTGGCACGGCGCCAATTGGACTTTTATAGTATGGGGATTGCTCAATGCACTTTACATTATGCCCTCTATAATATTTGAAACTAACAGAAAAAACCTTGGTATCGTAGCTGAAGGAAAATGGGTTCCAAACGTGAGAGATGCATTTTCTATCTTAATCACATTCGGCTTGACCGTATTCGCGTGGATTTTCTTTCGATCAGCCAGTATCGGACAGGCATTCGATTACGTATCTGGAATATTCAGTCGTTCGTTGTTGTCCTTTCCCTCGCAATTTTCACCAGTTTTGTGGCTGCTGATATTTATAATGATGCTAATAGAGTGGGTTGGACGCGAAAACCAATATGCGCTGCAAAATTTTGGGTTGAAATGGGCTCGACCAATCCGGTACTCCTTTTATATTGTATTGATTACCGCGATATTTTTATTCTCGAGCCAAGAACAAGAATTCATCTACTTCCAGTTTTAAATATGAAACGATTTATCGCCAATTTACTGCTATTTGCAATTCTATTTTTCATTTACGACAAAGCTTTTATATTTTTTAAAGAATATTCTGCGGATAAAGAAATTGATAAACGTCTCGAACTCGTTCTTCAGGGAAAAATGAATAAGGAAATAATCGTGTTGGGTTCGTCGCGCGGAGCAAACGCTGTAATTGCCGGGGACTTGCAGAAGATACTCGGGAAGTCAACGTACAATTTATCATATCCTGCCTCCGATGTCGAGTTCCATGAGTTTCTGTTGCGTACTTTGGTTAAGTTCAACAAACCGCCGAAAACATTGCTGCTAGTTGTCGACGACCCTTTCCAATTATTACCCACCAATACGCAGGTTTTTCGTTACGAGCGACTCTATCCGTTGGTTAAATACGATCACATCAACCAGGAATTAATCGATAAGGGACAGAAAAATGCGCTACTTTCAAAACTTTTTGTACTCCATCGCATTAACAAGACTAACCTGAACTTAAGACAAAAATATTTTACGCCCGAAGCAACTGTATTGGCTTGTGGGTCGATGCCAATTTCTTTCCAAAAGTCTGGCCGCAAATGGTTTTATGAAAAAACTGACGGTGTCTATCCGATAGCCGACGAAACTTCGGCTAAAGTCGAGGCATTCAACAAAATAATTAGTATTTGTGAAAATACCGGGATTAAACTTATTTTAATTACGGTTCCAAACTTTCGCGAGAGCAACCCTAGCTTCGTGGAACGGATGAAAACCTTGGTAAATGAAAGGGGCTCGCTTTATGAATTTAAATACAACAGTATTTACCTCGATAGCAATTATTTCTATGACGAAAGTCATTTAAACAACAAAGGGGCCGAAATCTTTACCGATGAACTGGCGACTTATTTAAAAGATAAAATTTAAACAGCCTTCAACAGATGGATAACAAAAAAGTTTTAATAGTCACCAATGGTTTTTACCCAGATATTTCGCCGCGGTCTTTCCGCGCGACCGAATTGGCAAAAGAACTCGTCAGAGAAGGACATACCGTAAAGGTTTTAACACATCCAAGAACGGGCTGTGCCGAATTCTGCCAAAGCCACGGTATCGAATTTAAAAATTTGGGGCACATAACCTGGCCCGCGCCAACCGTAAAAGGTAGCGGTGTCGTTCGTTTGTTTTGGCGTGCTGTGGGACGTTTCAGCTCTTTGTTGTTCGAATACCCGTTTATCCAAATAATTCCGCTGCTCAAAAAAGGACTCAAAGACGAATCAGGCCACGACCTACTGATTTCTGTCGCCGTCCCATATCCGATTCACTGGGGAGTTGCAGCGGTTAGAAAACCAGGAAACCGCCTCGCTGATATTTGGGTTGCAGATTGCGGCGATCCTTATATGGGACAGGAAAACGACACTTTCAAACCACCTTTCTATTTTGGATGGCTTGAGAAAAATTTCTGCCGCAAGGCCGATTATATTACAGTTCCAACTGCCGCGTCGATACAAGGATATTACGAGGAATTCCGGCATAAAATCAGGGTTATTCCACAAGGATTTCGTTTTGAAGATGTCATTAAATATGATGGTCCAAAACTTACCGATAAAATTATTTTTGGCTACGGCGGTATGTTTATACCCGGGCGAAGGGATCCGACCGAACTGCTTGCGTTTCTCAACGACCTTGATCAACGCTACCGTTTTGAGTTCCACATTTATACCGCTACGCCTGCACTTGTGGCGCCGTTTGTAGAAGCATCCAACGGAAGGATACTACTTAGAAACGTTCAGCACCGCGATGCTTTGTTGTTTGACATGAGCAAAATGGATTTCGTTGTTAACTTTGAAAATGTTGGACATACCCAAACACCGAGTAAACTTATTGACTATGCGATCCTCGAAAAACCGATACTTTCGATAAAGACGGGCCAACTCAACACCGAAGTGGTGACACAATTCCTTAATGGTAATTATAGTAACGGACTGGTGATCCAGAACCCCGAGCAATACCGGATTGAAAATATAGCAAAGCAGTTTTTGCAACTTTTAGAAAGTAAGCCAATTGAATAATGCGTTTTTATTATTCCTGATCAATCCTTTTATCGGGATGATTCAGGCGTTTAAATACTATCGCTTTCCGTGGGCGAAGAACAGTCTTTGGCTCTTTGTCATTTTCTACGGATTCACAATGTTCCGTCCGGAGGCAATGGATTCGAGTCGGTACGTAGCACGATTAGAGGTTTTGTATGATGCACCTTTGAGTTGGGATACTTTTATCGCCAACTTTTATTCGGCAGAAGGAAACTCCATCGACATTTATCAGCCATTAGTGACGTGGGTTTTAGCGCTTTTTACTAAAAACCCTAACGTATTGTTCGCGGTATTCGGAATCGTATTTGGCTATTTCTATTCGCGCAATATTTGGCTGCTTTTTGAAGTCGCAGGAAACAGACGGTTCGAGAAATCACTGTGGATTTTAATTTTTGCGTTTGCGAGTGTCATCGGCTTTTGGGAACTCAATGGTGTCCGGATGTGGACAGCCGCACATATCTTCTTTTACGGTGCATTTATCTTTATTATCAAAGGCGAGCGCAAAGGGATGATGATTGCGGCAGCAAGTATATTAGTGCACTTTTCATTCGTTTTGCCGGTTGCAATACTGGTCGCTTATACGATGGTAAAATTGCCTTGGAAGATACTTTATTTAGTTTTCATCGCCAGCTTTTTTGTATCGGAACTCAACATTGGCTCTGTCGGGACATTTTTAGGCGGAATAGCGCCAGAATTTCTAGTGCCGAGAATTAATTCTTACACTAGCGACGATTACGTTGAATCTGTTTCAAATGCCGAAGCAGCTACTAACTGGTACGTCACTTATTATCTTAAAAGCTTAGGCTGGGTTATTTTTATAATGATCAGTTTCATCTATTTCTCCAATTTGGCTCGAATAAAATCCAATAGGGCATTTTCACATTTTTTTGGATTTGCAATACTGTTCCTATCGATTGGCAATCTAATGTCGATGATTCCTTCAGGCGGTCGCTACCTCACGATCGCGAGGCTTTTTGCGTTAGCACTGCTGTTCCTATTTTATGTATGGTATGACAGTCTTTCCTACCGGAAATTTCTCGTAACGTTGTCGCCTTTGCTACTGTTTTTTATCATTGTATCGATACGGATTTCTTTTGAGACTACTACTTTTGTAACGATACTTGCAAATCCGATCATCGCTCTATTTATTGACGTGCCGATACCATTGATTGCATTTTTTAAATAATCACACTCCATTATTTTGAATGATATCGTAAGAAAAACCAAAAGAGGCCAAGTCAGAATGATTGTCTCAATGATCTGATAATTTCAATTTTCGAAAAGAAATTGAAGAGCACACAAAAAAAATAGAAACAATAATTTTGCAAAGCGCGTAATGCAACATATTAAGAAAATGATTGCCAATCAACTCGTCAATATGTCGGGTTGGACAACCAGTAACAAAATCGTGGTGATCGAATCCGACGATTGGGGAAGCGTCAGGATGCCATCGGTGTCGGCCTATGAATACTTGCTCAAAGCCGGAATTCCGGTAAATAAGAGTCCGTACTGTTTGTATGACAATCTCTGTTCTTCCGAAGACATCCAACTATTATTTGCAACACTGCGGAAATACCAAGATGCGCAGGGACACCATCCGATAATTACTGCAAATGCGGTAATGACCAATCCTGATTTTCAAAAAATAAAAGATTCCGCATACGAAAACTACCATTATGAAACGATCGACCGCACTTTCAGTCGGGTGTTTCCAAACAGTAACCCAATGGATATCTGGAGTGAAGGACAACGCCAAAATTTGTTCTTCCCGCAATTTCACGGAAGAGAGCATATCAATGTTCCTTTTTGGCTCGACAAACTCCGGAAAGCCGATCCCGTTTTTACAAAAGCATTTGAGGTTGGCTGTTCCGGAATCAGTTCGGATGTGTATGCTAAATATCCGAAAAGTGTCCAGGCGAGTTTCGATTATGACAATGGCGAAGACCTTGATTTTATGAAAGAATCTATCGTTGACGGATTGCAAATATTCGAACAGTTGTTCGGCTTCAAATCGAAATCCTTTATTCCGAACAATTACATCTGGCCGGCCGAACTCAACAAAATCCTGACTCAAAATGGAGTCGATTATATGCAGGGAATGAAATACAGGTTGCTGCCCAAAACTGCGCAGACACAGACAAGGCAAATGGTAAAAAGAGCCAATGGCCAAGTCGAAGATGGATTGTTGCAAACTGTCAGAAATGTGCAGTTCGAACCAGCCTTATTGCCTGATAACCAAAAGCAAGATGCCGTAAAGGCGTGTATGCAACAAATCGCAGCGTCATTTTTCTGGAAAAAACCTGCAATTATTACGATGCACAGAATCAATTTTTGTGGTTCTTTGCATTCTGAAAATCGCGATAGCAATTTAAAGATGTTCGACCAATTACTAAGCGAAATTACGCAGCGTTGGCCAGAGGTAATCTTTATGGACACGGTGTCGCTCGCCAAAACTATAAAATAAACCTTATGAGATTCATCAACAAATACCTCAGAAACCTCGCGCCATATAAAGTTGCTTCGCACAAAATATGGGAAGTACCGGCCGATGAGCGCAAGAAAATGCTCAAATTAGACTGGAACGAAGCGACAATTCCGCCATCGCCAAAAGTCAACGAAAGGTTACAGAAACTGGTCACTGAGCAGGAAGTATATTATTTGTATCCGAGTACGCACAATGCCGAATTGCTCGGTTTATTGTCGGCTTACACATCGTTGCCCAAAGAAAATATTCAGTATTTCGCCAGTTCCGATTCGCTGCACGAATATTTGGTACGTATGTTCGTAGGTGTGGGCGACCCGATTTTAATCCTCGGTCCGACATATGACAATTTCCGTTTGACATGCGAATCACAAGGCGCGCAGATTTATTACCACGACTATTCCAAAAGTTTTGAGTTGGATAAAGTTGTTTTCAAAGACAAAATCAGAGAAATTACGCCGTCGCTTGTTTACATTTGCAATCCCAATAATCCAACGGGAAATGTGCTCGAAAAAGATTATTTACTAGATTTGATCAGTACTTTTCCAGATACAATTTTCCTCATCGATGAGGCATATTTTGAGTTTTACGGCGAAACCATGAGCAATTATGTGCTGGTTCATCCTAATTTATTTGTGACCCGTACATTCTCCAAAGCGTTTGCACTGGCCAATTTCCGCGCGGGTTATCTGATTGCAAGTGCCGAAAATATTGCACAGATATCGAAAATCCGAAATCCTAAAAACTTCACGACTTTTACCCAGGAAGCGGTTATTGCCGTTTTATCGGATACCCAATACATGCAAAAGTATGTTGATGAGGTTTTAAAAGCCCGCGATTATTTCGGAGAAAAATTAGCCGGATCGCCACTGGTAGCGCACATTTATCCGAGCCAGGGGAATTTTCTCTTGGTAGAATTCAATGATTTTGACGTCAAGATGAAAGTATATAATCACTTGAGCGACAACAATATTTTTGTTCGAAACCTTATGCACAACAAATTACTGATGAATACACTACGAATCACAATTGGTTCTACCGAGCAGATGGAAAGGGTTTTGAAAGTAATTCATTCTATTCAGTAATATGCAGTTAGTTGTTTTTGATTTTTGTGAAACACTCGTCAATTTCCAAAGCGCCGACCGTTTTGTAGAATATGTGATTAAAAATGAAAACTACCGAAAATACAGGTGGCTGTTTCATGTGAATAGGATTTTAAGCAAGACAAGGGTTTTATCGGTTTTGGGTAAATTTTTCCCCGAACTGAATCCGTCTAAAAGGTTGAAATTACTTCAGGTAAAAGGCATGTCACAGGAAAAGATTAAAAAATATGCACAGGAATTTTATGAAGATAACGTAATGCCGAATTTAATCCATCCATTGTATGAACTCATGCAATCACATATTAAAAACGGCGACTACGTGCTGATTCTTTCAGGAGGTTATTCGCCTTACATCAATGTCTTTTCACAAAAGCACCAAGTCAAGGCGTTCTTTGCAACTGAGATTGCTTTTAAAGCTGGAAAAGTCACGGGAAAATTTGAAGGAAAAGATTGTTTGTACGGACAAAAAACGGTACTACTGCAACAATATTTACAAAACAACAAAATTAACTATACCAAAAAAATAGCTTACAGTGACAGTGCTTCCGATTTGCCTTTATTGCAATGGGCCGACGAAGCTTTCGTGATCTCAAAAAGGAAATCACAACCTTGGGCGAAACAATACGGATTTAAAGAAATAATACACGATTAATGGGTTTACTCGATTTAAAATACAAAGGGAAACTAGGGTATTTGTTTGCAAATATAGTTTACGAAGGCTATCGTTTCCTAAAATATTATCGTTTTGGTGAAACGGAATATCTAAAGAAAAGGTTTTTGAATATGCAGGGTTATCCTTTGAATCTCGAAGATCCGAAGTCGCTTAATGAAAAACTGCAGTGGCTCAAAATTCATGACCGCCGGGATAGTTACACGACTTTTGCCGACAAATATGCGGTTCGAGAATGGGTCAGTGAGCATATTGGCGAAGACGTACTCATCCCGCTGTTGTATGAGACAACAAATCCAGAGCACATCAGACCGGAAAATCTACCGAATGAACCGTTCATTCTAAAAGCGAACCATGATTCAGGAAGTTATCTTATTGTGCGGGATAAATCTGAAATCGATTGGGAAAAAGTCCGGATCGACGCGAAATGGTGGCTCTCCAAAAATTATTACTGGATTGATAGGGAATTTCAATACAAGGCAATTCGGCCGAGAATTATTATCGAAAAATTGCTGGTTACGCAAAACGGCAAAATCCCGAACGATTATAAAGTGCACTGCATCAATGGCGAAGTCCAATTTATTTATGTGGCGGTCGATCGTGAAGGAACCAACAAGCGCAATATTTACGATAAGGATTGGAAACCGTTTCATATATCTTGGGCAAATAAATTTAAGGATGCATCCAAATTGCGCGGTGAAGAAATTGATCCGCCTGCAACTTTTGGCCGCATGATCGCGATCAGTAAGGAAGTTGCGAAACTGTTCGCTTATGTTCGTGTCGATTTTTACGATGTCGACGGTAAACTATATTTCGGAGAGATCACGCAGTGCCACGGTGGCGGTTTCGACCAAATGCGTCCAATTGAGTGGGATTACAAATTCGGCGAAATGCTACAAATTAAATAAATATGAAAATTTTAGTCATCGGTTCCAAAGGTTTTATAGGACAACATGCTCTCGAGTATTTTAAAGCGAAAAACCATGAGGTTATAGGGTGTGATGTCGTAACCGATTATGAGGATACGAATTATATTCAGATTGATGCGACGAATTCGGATTACCACTTTATTTTTGAAAACCATCAAATTGATGTATGTGTAAATTGTTCCGGAGCGGCCAGCGTGCCCTTATCGCTGCAATTTCCGTTAAAGGATTTCAGCCTTAACACGCTTAATGTCTTTAAGATTTTGGAAGCGATTCGCACGAACCAGCCCAACTGTAAGTTTCTCAATCTTTCGAGCGCGGCAGTTTACGGGAATCCAACAAGTCTTCCCATTGGCGAGAACTCAAATTTGAAACCTTTGTCGCCTTATGGCATTCATAAATTGCAAGCCGAAGAAATTTGCAAGGAGTTTCATACCTATTACGAAATTGCGACCTGTTCGGTCCGGATTTTTTCTGCTTATGGCAACGGACTCAAAAAGCAGCTTTTTTGGGATATGTACAAAAAATGCTGTAACGGTGGAAAGATTGAATTGTACGGAACCGGTTATGAATCCCGCGATTTCATTCATATCGACGATATTGTAAAGGCGTTGATACTAGTAATCCAAAAAGCCCCTTTTAAAGGAGAACAAATTAACCTTGCCAATGGCGAAGAATACACGATTAAAACAGTAGCCGGTCTATTTCGCAAACATTTGGATACCGATATAGATATTAAATTCAATAATCAAGTTAAAGCAGGCGATCCGCTTAATTGGCGCGCCGATATTTCGATATTGAAGGCGATGGGTTACAACGCTGACGTTTCGTTGGAAGATGGTATCGAAAGTTACATTCAATGGGTAAAACAACTCAATTAATTCTGGGATTTCATTTATGAAAAAAGAGCTTTGTTTTGCGATTCACTCCCTGCAAGCCGGGGGCATGGAACGCGTGATGTCGGAACTGCTCAAGTATTTCGCTGCAAAAGAGAACTATCGCTTACACCTTATTCTATACGGCATCACGCGCGATATTTTCTATCCCATTCCCGAAAACATCATTATTTATCGACCGGATTTTCCATTCGACAATTCCAAGAGACTCGTTTCAACCATTAAAACATTGGCGTTTTTACGCATCACTATTAAGAAAATCAATCCTGTTTCAGTGCTTTCGTTTGGCGAAATGTGGAACAATATGGTTTTGCTATCGCTGCTTGGGACCAAAATACCCGTCTATGTCTCCGATCGCGCGCAACCAAATAAAAGTCTTGGTAAATTACACGACAAATTACGAAATTCATTATACCCGAAAGCAAAAGGCGTGATCGCCCAAACTAGTCAAGCCGAGTCGATTTTTCGGAGAATATATAAACAGTCAAATTTTAAAGTGATCGGCAATCCGATTCGCCAAATCCACGATAGGCAAATGTCACGAGAAAATCACATCGTGATGGTGGGAAGATTAATTAAAAGCAAGCAACAGGATAAGCTGATTGAAATTTTCGCACGACTCAACGCGCCGGATTGGAAACTTGTCATCGTGGGCTACGACCATTTAAAGCAGCAAAATCAGCAAAATTGGGAAGTCTTGGCACAAAAACTCGGTGTTGCAAATCGTGTTATTTTTACCGGAAAGCAGGAAGATGTGGAGCATTACTACCTGTCGGCGAAAATATTTGCTTTCACTTCAGCCTCCGAAGGTTTCCCAAATGTAATTGGCGAGGCGATGTCGGCGGAGTTGCCGGTTGTAGCTTACGACTGCATTGCCGGGCCGGGAGATCTAGTTATGGAAGGCAAGACTGGCTACCTGATTCCGCTTAACGATCAAGTGGCTTTCGCCGAGAAACTACAGTATCTCATAGACCATCCAGAGGCTGGAGAGTCAATGGGAAAAGCCGGAAAAGAGTTTATCGCCACCAATTTCAGTTTGGAGTATATTTGCAGCGAATTTGAAAATTTTATCGTTCCGGACTAAAAAATGGAGAAAAAAAGAAAAAGAATTGGCATTTTATTTAATTTCAGCCCGACATGGATGGGCGGCGTCGTATATGTACTCAACATCGTTAAAGTACTCAACTACCTTGAAGACAAAGACAAACCAAGGGTTTATGTTTTTTACAACCCCAACCTTAAACGCTTTGTCGATGAAATTGATTATCCGTTTCTTGAAAAAATCGAATGGAAATATCCTTCTGTTTATAAAACATTTTTAAAATCTTTCTTGACTCGTAAAAACCTATTTGTAGATCCCATAATTGCAAAATACAAACTTGACGCAGTTTTTCCACTGCACGATTATCCGGTAGAAAGCAGAAGCAATAGCCAACTCGTTTCGTGGTATGCCGATTTGCAACATCTGTACTATCCCGAGTTTTTTAAAAAAGTCAAAATCTTCGAACGCAATCTTCGTATCAAGTTGATCCTTAAAAATTCGAAAGATTTAGTCGTGTCGAGCCATGCCGTCAAAGATGATTTTCATACTTTTTTTAAAGTCCCGAAATCACTAAAAATTCACGTCTATCATTTTGTTTCAATAATCGACGATTTTCCAACCGGGAATTTTGAGGAAATTCGAAATGCGCATAATTTGCCCGAACATTATTTCATGATCAGCAATCAGTTCCATAAACACAAAAATCACAAAGTCGCTTTTGAAGCTATAGCTGTTTTACAGAAGAAAAAAACGAAAGCTAATTTGGTTTTAACGGGTAAACTTCCCGAAGATGACGGTTCAGAATATGTTACCAACCTCAAAACGGTATTAACTGAAAACATACTCGAAGACCAAATCTATTTTCTAGGCGTATTGCCAAGACACATACAACTGGCCATTATGAAAAACGCGACAGCCATTATTCAGCCGAGTCTTTTCGAAGGCTGGAGCACAGTAATTGAAGATGCCAAATCGCTTCAAGTTCCCGTAATCGCTTCTGATTTGAAGGTCAATAGGGAACAGCTGGGCGACACTGGAACTTATTTCGAACCGCACAACGCCACCAATTTGGCAGAACTGCTCGAAGTAGCAACCAAGCCAACAAGTGATTTGTATGAAGATTACCATCTAAGAGTAAAAAAAGCAGCATACGAATTATTTGCTATTTTCAAGTGATGGAAGATTCAAAAGCAAGAAAAATTATAATCGTCAACCAAGCGGTCAATTACCTGACGATTGGTTTTTGCAACGCCTTTGCTGAAAAATTCGATGAAGTAATTTTGGTCACCGGTAGTGTACATGTTCAAGGAGAAGAATTGAGCAGTAAGGTGAAAGTCAGATACATCAACAAATGGGTAGAACGGCCGGCATCCAAGAAAATGTTTTCCTATTTGCTCGCATGCTGGAAAATATTCTGGCTTCTGCGCACGAGTTACCGCAAACACGAAGTTTTTTTCGTCTCGCTGCCACCAATGGCCTATTTATTAAATTTGGTCGTACCGAATCGTTTCAGCATGGTGATTTGGGATGTATATCCCGATATTTTCAAAATAACAGGAATGACAGAAACGCATCCGCTATACAAAATTTGGAGTAAACTCAACCGAAAATCTTTCCACAAAGCCTATCGTCTCTTTACGATCGGTGAAAAAATGGCGGATCTCATTGCAGTTTACACCGACCGAAGCAAAATCATCATCCAGCCTATTTGGTCGATTTTCCAGAAAAATGAAAGAGTATCAAAAGAAAAAAATCCGTTTGTCGCAACGCACCATTTGCAGGATAAATTCATTGTCCAGTATTCGGGTAATATCGGACTAACGCATAAAGTGGAAATTGTCGTCCAACTCGCCGAATTGTTGCAGGATGATCCCGCGATTGTTTTCCAAATTATAGGTCGGGGACCGCGTGTCCCAGTGCTTCAGAAAATGGTCGAAGAAAAGAAATTGCCGAATTGTACATTCCTGCCTTTCCAAAGCGATGAGATGTTTCCGTTCTCGCTGTCGGCCTGCGATCTTGGTATCGTTATTTTAGACGAAGTCACGTCAAAAGGCAGTGTGCCCAGCAAGTCTTACAATCTCATGAGCTACGGAATCCCGGCGCTCTATATCGCGGGACACGATTCTGAATTAATGAGTTACGCAACCAAATATGGTCATGCTGCGTGTTATTCCGAAAGCGAATTGGAACAGGCCAAAAACTTTATTGTCGAAATTTGCCGCAATAAAACCCAATGGGAAGCAATGTCACAGCAAGCGCTTGAAACTTCGCTGCTATTCCGCCGCGACAATGCCGATAAATTCGTCGAATTGTATTTGAAAGAACAATCATGATAGGTATTCTAAAAGAGATTCTCCTTGGCAATGCCAAAAATGCGATCGGCCCCAAAACCAAGCGCAAGATTGTCGTTTTTTCTGTCGATGATTATGGCAACGTGAGGCTAAATTCCAATGCTGCCAGAACCAGTTTGGATCAGGCTGGCATGAAGATTTACTCCCGTTTTGATTTACTCGACACCCTTGAAACCACTCAGGATTTGCGAGAATTGTACGCTGTTTTATCTTCAGTGAAAGACATGAACGGCAGACACGCCGTATTTACGACCTTTGCATTACCGTGTAATATCGATTTTGAGAAAATGGCCGATGAAAATTACGAGCGTTTTCATTACGAACGGCTTCCTGAAACCTATAAAAAATTATCGATTCAACAGCGCAATGCTTATGAAGGCGCTTGGCAAATGTGGCAAGAAGGCATTGCTAAAGGACTGATGAAGCCACAATTCCACGGACGCGAGCATGTCAACCTCACGATTTTCAACGAGAAACTCAAACGCAGGGATGCTGCGCTTTTGACGGCATTGAAAAACCGCTCGTTCACGAGTATCTCAGATGAGGAATACCCTACAATGTACAGTACGGCTGCATTCGATTTTTGGGATCCGAAAGAAAATGAGCAATTTATTCACACAATCACTGACGGCTTGGAGCAGTTTGAAAAAGTATATGGCTATCGAAGCAACTATTTTACGCCGCCTGTTTATAATATCCATCACTCGCTTTACAAGACATTGAAGCAAAATGGTGTGGAATACATAGATTTAGGATTGGTGCGCAAAGAACATTTAGGATTCGGAAAGTATAAAACCGAGTTCAATTACACCGGCAAAAAAGCAAACGACGGACTCATGATCGTCGTGCGGAATGTTGTTTTTGAACCGACCGAAGAACGCGGCCGTGACTGGGTAGCGTTTACGATGAATCAAATTGAAACTGCTTTTCGCTGGAATAAACCCGCAATCATCAGTTCGCACCGCGTTAATTTTTGCGGACACATCGATCCACAGAATCGTTTGAAAGGACTTACAGCACTAAAAAACCTGTTGCAGCAAATCGTAAAAAAGTGGCCGGATGTTGAATTTATGTCGGCCGACGAAGCTGCAGCAATAATTTCCAAATAATGAAAAAGATAAAAAGGTTGCTGTATTTGGGCTATTACCTCAAAAACATGGATTGGGGAAAGTTCGATCTGTTCCTTGATTACACGACAAAGCTGACCAAAAAAAGCAAAGTCACAATCCTTACCGATGTTGCGTCTTCGGTATTTCGTTATAATATTTCCATCCTAGAATATTTCCAGTTCCGTTTTTTTGAAAAGAATGACGCCGAGCGCGAAAAATGGGCAGGGACGGGCTATATGTATGAATACCAATTGAAGATGAATCCGCTCCATACACGAGATATTCTCGATGATAAGACGAAGTTTTACAAATCTTATGGTCATTATTTTGTACATATCGTAAGTGATATAGCCGATTTAAAATCAAAACCTGAACTATTGCACCAACTGCTCGAAAATCCTTCGGGCCAAATAGTATTCAAAGCCGCTGACGGCAAATGCGGCGTTGGTGTTGAAATTCTAAAGACAGCCGATTTCAATGCGCAAACATTGATTCCGTTCATGGAAAAAAACAATTTCGATCTTGTCGAGGAATTTATTATCCAGCATCCGAAACTTAATGCCCTTTCGCCTTCTGCAGTCAATACGGTTCGGGTATTCACCCAATTGAATGATAAAAATGAAGTTGTGATTTTGGGCTGCCGCCAAAGAATTTCGGTCAACTCTCCAGTCGACAACATGGCCGCCGGAAACATGGCCGCGCCAATCGATGAGCACACGGGAATAGTTTCCGGTGTTGCCGTTTATAGTGATATTACCAAAGCCGACCAAACCAAACATCCTGTCACCGGCATTGAAATCATCGGATTTGAAGTGCCTTTTTGGAAAGAAATTATGGACATGAGTAAGGAAGCAGCACTGTTACATCCCGAAAACCGCTCGATTGGCTGGGACATCGTTATTACCGAAAAAGGTCCTGGCTTTATCGAAGGAAATCATGACTGGTGTAAATTACTGTGGCAACTGCCGGCAAAACAAGGAATGAAGTCGGTTTTGGAATCGTATAACCATGTATAGCCATTTTTTTAAAAGACTATTCGATTTTCTATTCGCGGCATCAGTAATCGTAGTGTTTTTGATTCCAATCGTTGTCGTAGTACTATTGATTAAGCTGGGTTCAAAAGGGCCGTTGATGTTTCGTCAGGTTCGCGTAGGCAGAGATTTGAAAACATTCAGTGTGTATAAATTTAGAACAATGACCGATGAGAAAAGGGTTGTTGGCACAAAACCAATTATCGGAAAAGCCGAGGGCGTGACCAAAATTGGCTTTTATCTGAGGCGTTTTAAGATCGATGAATTACCTCAGGTGATTAATGTTCTTAATGGCGACATGAGCATTGTCGGACCGAGGCCAAGTATTCCCGAACAACTAAAAAATATGACAGTTGACGAAAAAATGCGTTATTCCGTTCGTCCGGGACTGACCGGATTGGCTCAAATCAACGGAAATATCCATCTCCAATGGAAAGAAAGATTTGTTTATGACCTCGAATATGTAAAAAACATTAACTTCATCAATGATATGCGGATTATCTTTCGGACTTTTTTTATCGTTATACATGGCGAAGAAAAATTTCTCAATAAGCCGGTAATCCTCAAAGAGCATTAAGAATGGTCAAGAATCCAAAAATTATACTGATCGGAAGTGTTAACAGCAGTAGGAAAACGCTGGAAAAGTTAATACAATATGAACTAGACGTGGTCGCGGTCATCGGGCTCGATCCTGAAGCCGCTAAAGCTGTTTCGGGATATGTCGACCTCAAAACACTTTCCGATGAAAATCAGATTCCGTTTCAATATTTTACAAAAGTAAACGATCCGGAAATCGCTGATTTTGCAGCTTCCAAACAACCCGATTTAATTTTTGTCGTTGGTTTATCACAAATGGTCAAAGAACCGCTGTTAACCATTCCAAAGTATGGGCTCATCGGTTTTCACCCGACACGATTGCCTGAAGGACGCGGCCGTGGTGCCGTAGCGTGGATTATCCTTGGGGAAGTGAAAGGCGCCGCCACCTTTTTTAAAATGGATGAAGGCATGGATTCTGGGGCAATATGGGCACAAGAGATTTATGAAGTTGGCGAAAGTGACAATGCTACAACTGTAGTGAATCAAATTGTCAATGCCATCGGAATTGCGCTCGACCAAGTATTGCCCAAACTCAAAGAAGGCATCTTTAGTACCGAACCGCAAGATGAAAGTAAAGCGACGTATCTCGGAAAAAGAAATCCTGAAGACGGCCACATAGACTGGAGTCAGTCAGCGGCATCAATTGATAATTTGATTAGGGCAGCCTCAAAACCATTGCCGGGTGGTTATACTTATCTGGGCAATAAAAAAATCATCATCTGGCGTGCCTCGCCATCGAAAATCCAAAACCATTTGGGCGTTCCGGGAAGAATTGTATTGGCAGATGATATGAACGGAATCCAATTACAAACCGGCAACGGACTATTACAAATCGAAAGTTTTGAAGGTGTAGCGCCTGATAAAATGAAAGTTGGCGTTACCTTAGGCTTCAACTTTGAAAAAGAATATTTTAAACTGCTTGAAAGGGTAGAACAACTCGAACAAAAATCCCCAAATAATGGATAAGAAGAAGAACATATTTGTCGTTGCTCCACATTGCGATGACGAAATTCTCGGTTGTGGCGGCACCATGGCCAAATTGGTAAAACAGGGCCATAATGTGTATGTTGCAATCGTCACAAACGGGCACATCGGCGCTCCCGAATTATTTACCAAAGAAGGAACCGAGAAGGTACGGGCGGAGGCGTTAGCCGCACATTCGATTCTGGGCGTGAAAGAAACATTTTTTTTGGACTTCCCCGCGCCCAAACTCGACACAGTACCGGCTTACCAACTGTCGATAAGGCTCGCGTCGATCATTGCCGACAAGCAAATCGAGGTAATGTATATTCCCCATCGCGGCGATATCCACAAAGATCACAGAATCACTTACGAAGCGGCGCTTGTTGCCGGAAGGCCAATCAACAATTCTCCCGTAAAAAAAATTCTTGCCTACGAAACGCTTTCGGAAACCGAATGGGCACCGCCATTTGGTGACGATGCTTTTATTCCGACCATTTTTGAAAGTATCGAAGGTTTCATCGAACTCAAAAAAGAAGCGTTTACGTGCTTTTCAACCCAAATCAAAGAATTCCCGCACCCGCGATCGCTCAGAACCATAGAAATGTTGTCCAATTTAAGAGGTTCTACTGTGGGCATGCACAATGCTGAGGCGTTCATGCTGATCAGAGACATCGTCGCCTAAAGTCAAAAAGATTAAAACACAAAACATGAAAATATTAATTACAGGTGTTGGCGGACCGACCCCAAGAAGTTTCGCCATCGCACTGAAAAAGTATTCCTTTTACAAACGTTTCGAACTGATCGGAACCGATATCAATCCACTCGCCGTTGGCTTGTACCAAAACGAATTGTTCAACAAAACCTTTGTTGTGCCTGCTGCTACGAGTCTGAATTACTGGAAGGCTATAGAAAAAATCATCACAGAAAATCAAATTGATATCGCTGTCATTCTTCCTGAACTTGAAGTAATGGAATGGAGCCGTCGGAAAATTACACACGAATTGCCGTGTAAGGCTTTAATTCCGGATCACTCGATCGCGGAACTGCTCGTCGATAAATCCAAAATGACCGCGATACTCAAAGATTTGGACAACGTACCGCCGTCGGTCACTTTTTCGCGCGATATTCAGAATTTTGACGAAGTTTTTGACACGTTGAAAGGCAATTTCTGGGTACGTAGCACGAGTGGAACTAGCGGTTTGGGTTCGCTTAAAGTCGAAGATGAAGATTCTCTCAAAAATTGGATCCAAATCAACCCGAACGTCAGCGAATTTATTGCGAGTAAATTCCTTCCAGGAAGAAATCTGGCGTGCAAACTGCTTTATTTCGATGGGAAACTTTTGCGTTCAGCTTGCGCCGAAAGGGTCAATTATATCATGGCGAAAGTCGCGCCTTCGGGTATCACCGGTAATACTTCTTTTGGGAGATTGCTCAATGAACCTGAGTTGGTAGCCGAAGCGCAACGTGCGATGGACCATCTTTTTAAACATACAGGAGCTGCACAGCATGGTTTTTTTACCGTCGATTTTAAGGAAGACGAAAATGGCAAACCTTACATCACTGAAATCAATGTGCGGCATGTTGCCTTTACCCAATGTTTTGCAGCGGGCGGCGCGAATTTCTGTTCAGACACGATTCGGCTTTTAGATGGCGATACCGATTTCGACCATACCTATAAAATGTACGAGTTTGAAAAAGACCTTATTTTTTTAAGAGACGTCGATTCGCTCCCGATATTGATGAAAGAGGCAGATCTACTTCAGAAATTATAGTAGCTGGAAATCAATCGCATCAGCAGCAGTTAACGCATAGTAGGGAAGTTCAATATTTCATCCAATGCAGTTTCGCGGTCTTTCATTCAAACCGGACTGACTGCCAATTTCGATGAAAGGCTGCTTGAGCAAATGACCGAAAACCATCCGTTGGCGCGATTGCTAACACCCGAAGGAGCTGCCAAAACCGTCTTGTTCCTGACGCGCGCTTCGCCGCAAATGAATAGTATAGATATTATTTTAAACGCTGACCTGAATATCAAATAAAACATTGTCTGCCAAACGCCTTTTCGATATTGTTTTTTCACTGCTCGGACTCGTTTTGTTGAGTTGGATTTTATTACCGGCATTTATTACCGCGTCGATTGATACCTTATCGAACGGACTTTTTCTGCAACAACGTATCGGGCAGTTCGGAAAGCCTTTTACGATTTTCAAATTGAAATCGGTTCGTCCTAAAACAGGTAAAGCCTCCGCTATCGGTAATTTTTTTAGAAAATATAAGATTGACGAATTGCCGCAACTACTCAATGTCTTTTTGGGCAATATGACATTTGTAGGTCCGAGGCCTGATATCGCCGGTTATTACGACCTGCTTCAAGGTGAAGACCGAAAAGTGCTCGAGCTCAAACCCGGAATTACTTGCGAAGCCTCGCTAAAATATTACAATGAAGAGGAGCTTTTGTCGAAGCAGCAAAATCCAGGTGCGTATAACGATCAGGTCATTTTTCCCGATAAAGTTAAAATGAACCTTGATTATTATCAGCAGCAAAGTTTTCGTGGCGATTTAAAGATTTTATGGTCGACTTTTTTCCGATAACACGAAATACAAATCACAATGTATGAAACTTGCAACAAGTTCATCTCGCTTGCTTATCTTTGCAAGCGCTAAATCAACAGTATAGAAATGACAAATTCAAAAATATGGCTTTCTTCACCGCACATGGGTGGAACGGAGACAAAATATGTTCAGGAAGCGTTTGATACCAATTGGATAGCACCGTTAGGTCCGAATGTGACCGGTTTTGAACAGGATTTGGAAACCTACATCGGACAGGAAACATATGTCGCCGCACTGAGTTCAGGTACGGCGGCCATCCACTTGGGATTGATCTTGCTCGACGTAAAAGCGGGCGACGAAGTGATTTGCCAGAGTTTTACTTTTTCGGCTTCTGCCAATCCGATTTTGTACCAAGGCGCGCTTCCCGTATTTGTAGACAGCGAACCGGAAACCTGGAACATTTGTCCGCAATCCCTCGAAGAAGCCATCAAAGACAGACTTAAAAAAGGCAAAAAGCCCAAAGCGATTATAGCAGTGCATCTTTATGGAGTACCTTATCAGGTTGAAACGGTGCGGAGTGTAGCCGATAGATACGGCATTCCAATCCTCGAAGACAGCGCCGAAGCGTTAGGCAGTACCTACAAAGGACAAGCTTGCGGTACTTTTGGAGATATTGGTATTTTGTCCTTTAACGGAAATAAGATTATCACGACTTCTGGCGGCGGCGCTATTGTTACCAAAACCAAGGAACTCAAGGATAGAGCGGTTTTCTTTTCGACACAATCACGCGATAACGCACCGCATTACCAGCATAGTGAAATTGGATATAATTATCGGATGAGCAATATCTGCGCGGGAATTGGCAGAGGTCAGATGGAAGTACTAGATAAACATGTTGCCATGCGTCGGGATATGAATGCCTTTTACCAGTCGCTGTTTTCGGGGATCGAATCGGTAACAGTATTTACCGTGCCAAATGCAGATTACTTCTCGAATTGCTGGTTGAGCGCGATTACGGTTGATCCTGCGAAAGCCAATGGTAGAACGCGCGAAGATCTGCGATTGTTCCTCGAAAAACGTGACATTGAATGTCGCCCATTATGGAAACCGATGCACTTACAGCCGATTTTTGCGGGAAATCCGTACTATGGTGGCAACGTGGCAGAAACACTATTTGATCAAGGTTTATGTCTGCCTTCGGGTTCCAATTTGACTAACAGTGATCGCAAAAGAATAGCGGATGCTTTCATTGACTTTTTTTAAGATGAAACATTTTTAGTAAAAACGTTCTTATTTTAATGTAAAATGTTAATTTTAACTAAATTTAATTGCTTTGAGTACGACAAAAAATACTGATGGCCTGTTTGCATTTATAAAAAATGCCCTTTTTAGGGAAAGGTTCCGTAATTTTGGCTACTTGCCAAGGTGGATCATTTTTGCCATTGACACGTTTATCGTTTTTGTGGCGAGTATCGTTACCGATGTAATTATCTATAAACTTACCGGCCGCCCGTTTGACAACCTCAATATGACTTTGCGGTACGGAATTATCATTCTTGTCAACGCGGCTTTCTTCTTGTTTTACCGTACATATTCAGGCATAATTAGACATTCAACGTTTATTGACGGAGTCAAATTACTGGTTTCAACATCAAGCGCATATGTTGCCCTGCTCATTATCAATTATTCATTCGATTGGGGATTCCGGCACGAGATATTTGTAACGACGAGTTTGTTCATCAGTTATGTCAACTCATTTTTGCTACTGTTTTTATTCCGCATCATGGTCAAATATGTGTTTGAGCGTTATATGAATTTTGAAGACCAGCGCAAGCTAACCAATGCTGTTATTTATGGTGCCGACGCAAATGCGATCTCGGTTGCAAACGCACTCAAAACAGAGAATCCCAGTCGTTTCAAGCTTTTGGGCTTTATTGACAAATTCAACAATTATAGAACAGGGAAAAGTATTCTTAATCTGCCAATTATCAACCAGAATAAAAATGTGCATGTGATTCTGCGGGCAATGAAAGCCGATGCGCTGATCATTGCCGAAAAAAGTCTTACTAAAGAAGAGACGATTGCGATCGTGGAAGAATGCCTTGAATATAATTTCAAAGTATTTACCGTTCCGCTAATTACTGACTGGGAAGATCAGCAGCAGATTTCAAACAAGGTAAAGAGTTTCGAAATTGAAGACCTTCTAGAGCGTAAACCGATTATTCTCGACACCAAAACTATTTCGTCCCAG
>Ga0136636_10000065_pt1 | contig 37048 bp, 30 predicted proteins | sample AntDrymUQ8522106_2_FD_104653 | JGI IMG/M metagenome (GOLD analysis project Ga0136636, IMG submission 104653) | Polar desert sand microbial communities from Dry Valleys, Antarctica - metaG UQ852 (21.06) | ecosystem: Environmental > Terrestrial > Soil > Desert | place: Antarctica: Dry Valley... | reverse complement strand
TAAAGTACAGCCCGATGCCTATACGCCTGAGCAGTTAGTTTCACAGGTACTAACCAACAGCGACTGCTCAAGTGTAAGCAATGTTACGTTTTCTACTGGTACCAATTTCAATTCGGTAAGCGGTATCAGTTATTTTACCCAGAATAATTCGGCATTCCCTTTTGCAGACGGAATTGTATTATCAACTGGTGATGTTCTTGGCGCTCCAGGACCAAATGTCTACGCCTCTGGCGGAAGTGTCGTTGGCATAGACCAGTGGCCAGGCGACCCCGAATTGGATGAACTTATTGCAGCGCAGGGCGTGAGCGGATTCACAAATAACGCCACCGTATTGGAATTTGATTTTGTTCCACTGACCAATACCATCAGCTTTGATTTTATCTTTGCCTCAGAAGAATACGGAATTTATCAATGTTTCTTTGCGGATGTATTTGCGTTTTACCTGACTGACCTTTCCACTAGTATTACGACCAATCTTGCCGTTGTACCCAATACAAATATTCCCGTTTCTGTTCAAACAATTAGGGATTCTCAGTATAATAGCAGCTGTCCCGACGCGAATGCCCAATATTTTGACACCTTTTACGGCTTGCCTGCGGGTTCGAATCCTTTGTCAGCTCCCATTAATTATACAGGTTCTACAGTTCCACTTACTGCTACATCGGCGGTAACTCCCGGACAGCAATATCATATTAAACTGGCTATTGCCGATTATAGCGACAGCGTGGTAAATAGCACAGTATTTTTAGAAGGCGGAAGTTTTAATCTTGGCAACGTGAATGTTGGCACTGACTTATTAGTGGCGAGCGGCAATGCAATCTGTGCTGGTGGAAATATGGTTTTAAATTCACAACTCACGAGTGAGTTTTACACTTTTACATGGACGCGAAATGGCGAAATTCTTAATGGAGAGAATGCGAGCACATTGACAGTTACTCAAGCAGGAACTTACACTGTTACTGCAACTTATGTTAATTCGATTTGTAGCAGCACCGATACCATCGAAGTACAGTTTTATGATGCAATTATTCCGGGTCCAGCGCCCGACATCAATATTTGCAGCGGAAATACTACTGCTGTTTTTGACCTTACGCAGAACCAGTCTTCCATTTTGGCACCGTTATCACCTGATTTTAGTGTTGCTTATTTTACATCGCAACAAGATGCGGACAACAATGAAAATGCCATTACTGCACCTTCATCCTACACCAATATTTCAAATCCGCAGGTTATTTATGTGCGCGTTTTCAGTACCGTAAACACTTGTTATGTGGTGGTAAATTTTAGCCTCATTATACAAAATCTCGGCCCCATATTTACGCTGCCATCTACCATACAGTTATGTGGTGGAAATTCGCAAACTATCGCGATAACGCCGACAAATTTTACTTTATCGGAAGCGACCTACAGCTGGACCGTTGGCGGAAATCCGTTGACAGATGCAAGCAGTTCCATTTTGGTGAGCACAGCAGGCATTTATGAAATTACCGTAAACAGGTCAGGTTGTACCACATCGGCAAGCGTGACGGTCACAGTAGTAAATGCTATTGTTCCGATTTTTGATCCTATTTCTTCGCTTTGTCAGGATGCAATTGCGCCGGAATTGCCCCTAATTTCCGAAAATGGAATCATTGGTGTATGGGCCCCGGCTACAATAAACACCACTACCGCAGGAATATTTGATTACGTATTTACTTCGAGTGAAGCAAATTGTAGCGTAACATATACTACTAGTGTTGAAATAATACAGAGTCCACAATTTGGTATTCAAGGCGATTGCGACGGTAACAATTTTGTGCTGCGATCAGTACCGATTAACGGTTTCAACGCCGATGTTGCCACTTACCAATGGACCAACGAGCAAAATCTTCCCGTTTTAAACGGAAGTAATCCAACGCTAATTATTACAAGTCCTGGAGTTTATAATCTTGTCATCAGTTACGGCGGATGCGAATCGACGCAGCCTTTTACCGCCACCGCGACTAATTGTACCATTCAAAAGGGGATTTCTCCGAAAGGAACTGGGTCGGGAGATGGCAAGAACGATTTTTTCGATCTGGAGGGACTTAACGTAAGAAAATTGGAAATCTTCAATAGGTACGGAACCATTGTTTATACAATGAACAACTATACCAATCAGTGGTACGGACAAAGCGACAAAGGAGACGAACTACCAGACGGGACCTATTATTATGTCATAGCGCGCGACGGGTTGGATGCACAAACAGGGTGGATTTATATCAACCGTGAAAAATAGGCAAATTAGTATATAGCAATTCAAAACATAAACGCATGAATAAAATTTATTTCGCCGCCCTATTTGCATTAATGGCATGTCTTGAAGCCAGCGCGCAGCAAGACCCCAACTATACGCAATATATGTACAACATGAGCGTAATTAATCCTGCCTATGCAGGTTCAAAGGAATCTTTATCTGGCGGGTTGCTGTATAGAAAGCAATGGGTGGATATTGAAGACGCGCCATCGACAGGCACTTTCTTCCTTCACAGTCCGGTGGGAAGAAAAGTAGGCTTGGGTTTATCAGTCATTAACGATCAGATTGGTCCAGTTGCCGAAACCAATATCTATGCTGACTTCTCATACACGCTAGATTTAGGGGGCGAACACAAGCTTGCCTTCGGCATGAAGGGTGGTGCTACATTTCACAACGTGGGATTGTTCAGCGACATTGGGAATGGCAATGTGCCAGATCCGGATGATCCCGCATTTTCAGAAAATATAAATAACACGTATCTCAATATTGGAGCAGGGTTCTTTTATTATACAAATAAATATTACATCGCTTTATCGGTTCCAAACATGCTCAAATCAAAACATCTTGATTTTAAAAGAGATGGTGAATCGACCCAATTCGGAACCGAGGCATTGCATTATTTTTTAACGGGTGGTTACGTATTTGATTTAACCCCAAGCACTAAATTCAAACCATTTGTGATGGTCAAGTCGGCCTTCAGCGCACCGGTTTCACTTGACGTTTCAACGAATTTTATGTTCTTTGATAAATTTGAAATTGGCGCTACTTATCGGCTTGAGGACAGTTTTGGGGCGATGGTAAATTACGCAATTACGCCAAATCTGAGAATCGGTTATGCGTATGACCACATTGTATCAGATTTGAATGTTACCACGCCGTCTTCACATGAAGTAATTTTATTGTTCGATCTTAATTTTCCTAAAAAAGTATCCCAGTCACCGAGGTATTTTTAATCTAAAAGTCAATCAAAAATGAAACACCTATATATCATAATACTTCTCGTGACGGCAACCGTTTGCCATTCCCAAAGTAAGGAAACCCAAAAGGCGGATAAACTTTTTAACACCTATGAATATGTGGATGCCGCGACGGAATATTTAAGATTATTAGATAACGGCAAGGACAATCAGTATGTTCATTTACAGCTTGCAGAGACGTATTACAATATGTTTAATACGGTAGAAGCGGCAAAATGGTATGCGAAGGCTAGTGAAAGCAGCGAACTGTCTTCAGAAACGTATTATAAATATGCGCAAATGCTCAAAGCCAATGGAAAGTACGGCGACGCAAATAAGCAAATGAAAAAATTTGCAAGCCTATCACCAAACGACCAAAGAGCGATAACGTTCAATGAAAATCCCAACTATATTCCAAGATTGCTTGACAAGGAAAATTTATTCGATGTCAAATCATCAGAGGCAAGCAGTGATAAGTCAGAATTTGGGGCAGTATTATATGACAATTCTTTATTTTTTACCAGTGCTAGAAACAATGCGCGCAAGAATTATGGCTGGAATGAAGAGCCATTCCTAGATATATATATGGCAGATTATAATCAAGATGGCACAATCACCAATGCGATCCTAGTAGATGAACTTAATTCCCCATACCACGATGGGCCAGTAACGATAAGTTTCGACGGAAATACATTGTACTTTACTAGCGATAGTTTCCGTGAAAAATCGTTTGAAAGGGATCGCAAAAACAAACTGAAACTTGGGCGAAACAATTTGTTTAAAGCAATAAAAACTGATGATAATTGGGGAAATATTGTACCGCTTCCATTTAACAGTAAAGAATATTCGACCAGCAATCCAAGTCTTAGCAGGGACGGAAAAACACTTTATTTTTCGTCAGACATGCCAGGCGGTATTGGTGGCGTTGATATTTGGAAAGTTGCCATAGACAATGCCGGAACCTATGGAAATCCTGTAAACTTGGGAAATACGATCAATACTGAGGGCAATGAAAGTTTCCCGTTTATTGCTGATGACAATATAACATTGTATTTCTCATCCAATGGAAAGCCTGGACTCGGTGGTCTTGACGTATTTCGCGCTAACTTGAAAGACAGCACTGAAGCCATCAATATTGGCAAACCTGTCAATACTGAAAAGGACGACTTTGCATTTACATTTAATGATTCCAAAAATATTGGATTTCTGTCAAGTAATAGAAACGGCAATGACGACATTTTTATAGCGACCCCTATTTGCGGCGTAACCGTTATCGCAGTCGTGACTGATGCGGTTACTTCAAAAGTATTAACAAATGCCGAGGTTGCGATTCTTGACGATAAAAAAAATGTGATTGCAACCGAGCGGTCAAATCCAAACGGTGAAGTGCGATATCGCGTGGCATGTAATAAAGCGTATACAATTCAGGCCGAAAAAGACGGTTATGAAAGCAACATCTTTGCAATAATGAAAAATCCTGGCGGCGACCTGAGTGCTCCAATCCCATTGCAACCCATTGAAACAATAATAAAAGACACTGAAATTAGCCTTAATCCCATCCTTTTTGAGTTTGACAAGCATAACATCACGCCTGATGGCGCATTTGAATTGGATAAGCTCGTACAAGTTCTGAAAAGTAATTCGGAAATGGTGATTTTTGTTAAATCACACTCTGACAATAGAGGAAGCGATACTTATAATTTAAATTTGTCTGATAGAAGGGCGAAATCAACAGTTCAGTATATAATTTCAAAAGGCATTCTTAAGTCACGAATTACCGGAAAGGGTTTTGGAGAAACCGAGCCAAAGATTGATTGCAAAGAAAACTGCACCGACGAGCAGTTTGCGCAAAACAGGCGTTCCGAGTTTATAATTGTAAAGCGATGAGTTGATTGACAATAATGAATGGGTTAACGGACCTATATTTTCGTTACTATGAAAACAAAAGTTTTAATCTTGCTCCTTTTATATTGCACTGTCACAAGGGCGCAGCTTATTATAGATGAAACTTTGACGCCTGAGCAACTCGTACAGAATGTGTTGGTGGATCCAAGCGTTACACCGTTTAATATTACACTTGGAGGTGGCGCTGCAAACGTGATAAGGCTCAATGCAGCCCGCTTTGCAACAAATTTTAATCCTACAAATTTAGGACTTGACGAAGGCGTTATTTTAGCGACAGGCAGGGCAAGAGTTGCATTGGGACCGAATAATTTTGGAAATGATACTGAAGCGGTACTTCCAACAGCCACTAATGATCCCGACCTTCAAATTTTGTCACAAAGCACCAATGTGAGAAATTCAACGGTTTTGGAGTTCGATTTTGTTGCCACTGGCGTTGAGCTTAACTTTGACTTTATATTTGCCTCAGAGGAATATCCGGAATATGCTGGTAGCAGCTTCAATGATTCGTTTGGATTCTTTCTGAGTGGGCCTGGACTCAGCGGCCCTTATTCTAACAATTCAACTAATATTGCGTTAATTCCAGGCACAACTACTGGCGTTTCAATTAACACTATTAATAATGGTAATAATGCGACGGGTCCATGTATCAACTGCACTTACTATGTCGATAATGATGTAATATTTCCTGCGGATCCAAATTCAACAATTGAGTATGATGGCTTTACCACCGTACTAAAGGCTGTGTCACCGTTAATGTGTGGTGAAACATACCACATTAAATTGGCTGTCGGGAATGTTAGAGATGACGCCTGGGATTCTGCCGTTTTTTTGAAGAATTTTAGGATTGCGCCGCTCGTTTTGGTCGATAACATCAATCTTGAAGAAAATTTAAATGTGTGCTTTGGGGAAACCGTTACAATCAACTCGGGGCTCACAGCTGGGACTAATTTGTTCGTTTGGAGAAATGGCAGTACTATACTTTCAGAAACAGGTCCGATTCTAACCACAACAACTAGTGGAACTTATTCACTGACCGTCACCACTTCGCTTGGGTGCCAAATTGCCTTTGATGAAATTACGATAGGATACCGTCCAGAAATTGCCGCAATCAATCCGCCAAATTTAACGCTTTGTTATGCGTCTCCCAACCCCACCGTTTTCCCAACAATAGACCAGACAACAACTATTATGAATGGTCTCAATCCTGCTGAGTATGAGATTACATATTACAGTTCATCGTATCAAGACGCCTATAACGGAGCGGTTAATGGTATCATTCCAAATTCAAATCTCACGAATTATACGTTAAATGGCACTTCAGCAACGATTTGGATTAGAATTCAAGAAGTTTTCCTAGGTTCAGCAGATTGTGTTACCGTAAAATCATTTGCCTTAAATATTTTTGACACGACAATAAAACCGGTGGCGTCCGTTGTGGGTTATTGCCAAAACGCAACGGCGCTGCCACTTTCTGCGACAGGGACAAACTTATTATGGTACACAACAGCTACGGGAGGCACCGGCAGTTCGATCGCACCAACTCCTGACACGACCAATACAGGAAGTTTTTATTTTTATGTGAGTCAGTCCGCAAACGGTTGTGAAAGTGAGCGCGCCGAAGTTATCGTGACGGTAACAGCCATTCCATCGGCTCCGTTGGTCATCTCTGCGATAGGTTACTGTCAAGGTGAAACTGCTAGGCCTCTTTCTGCCGTGGGAGCCAATTTACTATGGTATCCAACTGGGACTGGAGGAACAGGAAGCGTAAATGCGCCACTTCCCGATACTTCCACGGTAGGTACGACTAATTACTATGTAAGCCAAACCGTTAGCGGTTGTGAAAGTCTACGTGCCGAAATCATAGTGAGTATCGGAATTGCGCCATTGGCACCATCCGTCATTTCGCCTGTAGTTTATTGCCAGAATGGTTTAGCTGTCCCGCTTACGGCTGTTGGTTCAAATTTAACTTGGTACACTACTTTGGTCGGCGGTGTCGGAATTTCAATTGCACCCACGCCAAATACTGCCAGTGCGGGTAGTATAGTTTATTATGTGAGTCAAAGTAACGGCTGTGAGGGACCGCGGGTTGCAATTGAAGTCGTTGTAAAACCATCGCCAAGTTCGCCTTCTGTTGCGCCGGTATTTTATTGTGAAGGCGCAGCATCAGCGCCGCTTTCTGCCGGCGGTACGAATTTGTTGTGGTACAGTTCAAATATTGGAGGTGTAGGTAGTTCGGTAGCGCCAACGCCGCAAACATCCGTTTCGGGAACTACCAATTATTATGTTTCGCAGACTGTTAGTGGGTGCGAGGGCGCTCGTGCTATAGTAGTAGTTTCTGTCAATCCTTTACCCACATTACCGGTTGTTACAAGTCCGGTTTTTTATTGTCAGAATGCAGTTGCAATACCACTTTCATCTACCGGAGCAAATCTGAGTTGGTATGCAGGGAGTACAGGAGGAACTGCTGTACCGTCTATAATTCCGTCAACGGCCTCCGTCGGAAGCACGATGTACTATGTTAGCCAAACCATAAATGGCTGCGAAGGGCCAAGAGCGCAAATTCAAGTAACGATAGAACCCACTCCAAGCGCACCAATTGTAGGATCTCTAGTATCTTACTGCCAAGGAATGTCTGCTAATGCTTTGATTGCAACTGGCGCAAATCTGCTATGGTATACAGTGTCCGCCGGCGGCAATGGAAGTGCGAGCGCTCCAATCCCAAACACTTCGAATGCGGGAAATACAACTTATTATGTAAGCCAAACAAATAGTACTTGTGAAGGTCCTAGAAGCGCAATCACCGTGATTGTTAATCCAATTCCGGTTCCACTTTTACCACAGGATGGCACCATATGTCTAGATGGACAAAATAGTTCGTTGCTGAATCCTTTTATACTAACAACAGGAATATCGCAAACATCACATAGTTTTATATGGTTTTCATCAAACAGCGGTGTGATGACGCCTATATCCGGAGCAAATCTTAACAATTATACTGTAACCGTTCCCGGCTTGTACGGTGTTATAGCTACCAATATTTTAACTGGCTGCACTTCTCCACTAATAACAGCGACTGTAGAAGCATCATCACCACCAACGGCGATTGATGTAGTGGTCAGTAATTATTTTGAAGACCCATTTTCTATAACAGTGAATGCAAGTCCGCAAGGTAATTATGAGTATCAGCTCGATGGCGGACCATTTCAGAGTAGTAACATTTTCCATCAAACCAGTTCAGGCCAACATACAATCAGCGTGCGCGATTTTAATAAGTGTGGTCAAATAGATACTACCGCATTTTTAATCGACTATCCAAAATTTTTTACGCCAAATGGAGATGGATATCACGATACTTGGAACATTTATGATTTGAGTATTCAAACCAATTCGAAGATTCACATTTTTGATCGATATGGAAAATTAGTGGCTTTCATAAAGCCTTCAGGCGCGGGGTGGGACGGCACTTATAATGGTGAGGAGCTGCCATCTACGGATTATTGGTTTGTTGTTCAATACCTCGAAAACAACATAAGTAAAGAGTTCAAGGCCCACTTTTCCATGAAGCGCTAAATACAAATTATATACACATAGGACCAAACGTTATGGCTGTCGATTATTACTGGTAACGTCGGATGTGATAATCCATTGTTTTTGCCTGTTTTGAATATTTGACTGGGGAATTCATATTTAGCATTAAACCTATTTTTGATTTTTATTTTGTCAGCATTTATTTGGGTACGTCCAGATAAATAAATTTTGTCGCGATTTATATTATACGTGATTTTCCTCTAAATTGGCAAATCCGCAAAGCCGTTTCGGTTTTCTGGCGGTGGGTGTAAATCCATTTGTGCCCGTCTATTCCTATACTGATATTATCGGTCGAAAGTTTCTTCACATCGATACATGCTTAGCGAGTAAAACAACTTTAAACAAATATATTGCGAATCTGGATCAATCTTTCCGATGGCAAGCCCTTTGAATAAATGTCATTAATTTCCTCCTAGATAAGATATTCTTTTTCTAATTCCCGGATTTTAGATTTACAATTGACGAATGGATTTTTGTCGAGCCAACCGTTGGCCAAACAAATTTTTACTATTTTCTTAAAGTTCTTGATGTATTATACTCATACTCGTTAATAAATGCGTGGTCGATATTTCTAATGTCAATGTCGGACGCGTAGTATTTCCATTGGATGAACGCCTGTGTATGTTTTTGGGATGTTTCATAGCGTTCTAAGGTTCCGGCAGCAAATTCTTGGCCGACTAGCGATTTTACTTTGTTGTTGTGATCTTGGAAGATGGGGATCAGTAGTCGGGGTCGCTCTTCTATTCCCGATAGCTTGTTTTTAAATACTGCGATGGTGAATGGTTGGTTTTTGTGAACCAGTTCCATTTGTATATCGAATATTTTCGATTTTAGTAAATTAAGGTAATTGTTTATTGAACAGGCTTCTTCTGAACTGCCTTTCATTTTGGATTGTTCTGCGGACCATTTTGCAGGTTCTACAAATTTTTTGGTACTGAATTCGAGACGTTGGCCATCTATTGTTAATCGAACGTAGATTGGCAATTGACTCGCAGCATTGGCTTTGGTGCTTTTTGCATAAATATGCAAGGTGATTTTGGCTTTCATAGTGGTGACCTTTAAATTAATATTCAATTTAAGTTTCTAAAAAATATCAAACAAGATGTACAGTAAATGGATGAGTAACTGTACAGGTTCATTTAATATTGAAAGAATTTTAGCGAGACCCTAGAATGTGAATATTTTAGGGTCTCGATTTTGCTCCTTCAAGAATGAGATTTAATGAATATTTTGAAAAGTTGTGAAAAGCAAAAACCCCGTAAATCTTAGGATTTACGGGGTTTTGATACCATTTGTTTTTTTAATCAGCGGAGAAAGAGGGATTCGAACCCCCGGACCTGTAACAGTCAACAGTTTTCAAGACTGCCGCAATCGACCACTCTGCCATTTCTCCAATATGTTGGCATTAATTTCTCAATGCGGTTGCAAATATAGAAACCTTTTTTGATTTCTAAAACATTTTTTATTGAAATCGTTGATAATTTTATAGCACCCTTTTTAATCGTTTAATCCTCTAGCCTTTAATAAAAAAGCCGCTCATCGGAACAGCTTCAATACATCGCAAATTAAAAGAAAATTATCTCTTGATAAAGATATTAGTATAGTATTTTTTTCCTATAGTCGCATCCTCGCGGATCGAAATACCAAAGTTTGTAAAATTCCCTTCAATGTTGGCTTTATGGCCTGCACTGTTCAACCACGCATTGAGCACGGCAACAGGCGTGGCATAATTGTAGGCCACATTTTCATTGACCTTAACCGCCCCTAAAACCTGCATGATGTTTTGAGAACGTTCGTCAAATAAGTCATGGTTGAGTTCTTTCTTCGCGATCATGTATTCGTTGTGCTCTTCCGATTTGTACGAGATATGGTTGATGGTAAGCAAAGTGTTCAAACCAAGGCTCGCTCTGTGCTCGTTGATCAGATCAGCCAACTCGAGCTCATCCGCCCTATAATCATAGTTCTGAACCATTGCAACAGTGGGCGCAACAAGAACATTCAAATCTTCGGTAGCGTCTGAAGAACAGGAAATCATCACAAAGACCAATGCCAACGGCAGAATCACTCTAAATAGCGTACTTTTCATAGTATTAGGGATAAATTTAAAGTAGATTGTGGGGCAAACTCCTTTAATATGTTTAACAAAACAGTTAGTTATTTTGTTAAAGCAATATTATACGTTTGTCGATGAAGCACAAAATAAAATCGTTGAAATACATCATTTATGCTTTTTATAAAATAAATATCTTACAAATAATTTTATTTGAAATTACCTACGCTGTCGAATAAAATAGTAATCACAAACAAAAAAAAACCACCCGCGAAGGGTGGTTTGATTGTCAAAACAAAACATAATTAAATTAAACTCAATTTACTTATTTCTTTACGAAAATGTTCGTATAATATTTTTTACCTGTTGTAGCGTCTTCACGAATCGAAATTCCAAAGTGTGTAAAGTTACCTTCGATATTCGCTTTATGTCCAGGGCTGTTTAGCCAAGCATTCAACACACCCGAAGTAGTGGTGAAATTATAGGCAACATTCTCGTTTACCTTAACAGCACCCAAAACCTGCATAATGTTTTGTGAACGGGCAGCAAATAAATCGTGGTTGATTTCTTTTTTGGCAATCATGTATTCGTTGTGCTCTTCCGATTTATACGAAACATGATTAATCGTTTGTAGTGCATTTAAACCTTTACTAACTCTGTACTCATTAATCAGGTCGGCCAACTCCAATTCATCTGCTCTGTAGTTGTAATCATAAACTATGGCAGCAGGTGCCGGAGCAGCTAAATCTTCTGTAGAATCCGATGAACAAGAGATCATAGTGAACACCAATGCAAGTGGCAGGATTGTTCTGAGTAGTGCTGTTTTCATAATCAGTAGGTTTAAGTTTAAAGTAGATTGTGGGGCAAACTTCTTTAATATGTTGAACAGAATCGCTTTCGTTATTTTGTTGAGTCAATATTACTTCAATTATCGATTAACTACCAAATAAAATCGATGAAATACATATATTTTACATTTTATAGTATAGAATTCTTACAAAATAAAATTTAATTAGCATAAAAAAGGCCGCATTTCGCGACCGTTAAAAACCATTTAATTGAGATAGGTTTAAGGAGACAATCTGCTAACCGACCAAAATTGGTCCGCCTCAAGCCTATACCGTATCCTATCATGAAGCCGGTTAGCCCTGCCCTGCCAGAATTCCACCGCAATAGGTCGCACCAAATAACCGCCCCAATATGTTGGTCGCGGAATTTCCCTACCTTCATATTGGAGTTCCAATTCTTTAAGTCTGTTTTCGATTACTGCCCTATTGGCAATGGTTGCGCTTTGCTCAGACACCACGGCGCCTAATTTACTGCCATCGGGCCGTGATGCGAAATAATTATCCGAAACCACTTCGGAAGTCCGCTCCGCAATTCCTTTAATAATGACCTGCCGCTCCATACTATGCCAGAAAAATGACAGACAAACATTCGGATTCTTCTCGATTGCCCTGCCTTTTTCCGATTCATAATTGGTATAAAAAATAAAACCATTCTCATCATATTTCTTGAGCAACACTACTCGCGATTTGGGAAAGCCATCCAGTCCAATCGTCGATACCGTCATCGCATTGACCTCATCAACACCACCAAAATCCACCACCTCATGAAACCATTTATGAAAAAGATTGATCGGATCCTCCGGAATCGTGCTTTCGAGCAGTTCGCTTTTTTCGTAAGATTTTCTGTAATTGCTTAAGTCTTTCATGATAAGGTTCGGGTAGCAGGTAATTAATAAGCTAAGGTAGTGAGATTGGATCTAGAATTCAAACGAAACACCATCATCCGCAAGCAGTATGTTTGGAAAAACCGTCTGCGCTTCTTCCTTAAATAAACCGATGTTCGCATAGCGCGTCGAATAGTGTCCTAAAATCAACTGCTTTACATTAGCACCTAAAGCAATTGCCGCCGCCTCCTTCGCAGTCGAATGCATCGTTTTTTGCGCCAATACGGATTCCGATTCGAGAAACGTCGATTCGTGGTACAAAACATCTACATTTTGCAGAGCTGAGGCAAGCGACTCATCATAAACCGTATCCGAACAGTACGCATAGCGCTTCGGTGGCACAGGTTCAAAGGTCAGCAAATCATTCGGCAACACCGTTCCGTCGTCAAGTGTAATGTCCTTCCCGTTTTTGATATTCTGGAAAAAACACATCTCGATCTGGTATTTTTTCATGGCCTCGGCATTGAGTTTCTTCTCTCCGGTTTTCTCGGAAAACAAAAAGCCATTAGTGTAAATCCGGTGCTTTAGCGGAATTGTCGTCACCGTCACTTTCTCATCCTCATAAATCAATTCAGCCGCGTCCGATTCGAGTTCATGAAAGAACAATCCGTAAGTCGCCCACGAACTCGACAGTCGCAACTGCAGCGTGATCACTTCCTTGATGCCCATCGGACCGTAAATATGCAAGTCGGCGGTACGGTTGAGCAACATAAATGACGACACTAAACCGATGAGCCCGTAAAAATGGTCACCATGCAAATGCGAAATAAAAATATGATTGATCTGCGAAAATTTAATCTTGTTCTTGCGCAATTGCACCTGAGTGCCTTCAGCACAATCTATCAGAAACATGCGGTTGCGAATTTCAAGCACCTGCGAAGTCGGATTGGTCAAGGTTCGCGGCGTAGCGGCATAACAGCCAAGTATGGTAAGCTTCATTTTGTGAATTAATGATGAATAGTTAATAATTAATAATGGACGGCGAACAATCAAATTATTAATTGTCACATATTAATTATCAATTGCTCAGAATCCCAAATCCCTTTCGATATCCTCCATCGCAATCGTATCATTCGCCTCTAAAAGCGTGGGAACTATAGACAGCTTGTCCGAAACCGCGTTAAAGTCAATCCCGCCCGCGACAATCACAAACGATTTTTCAGCCTTCTTATGGATTTTCGATAGCGGCAGGAAACTATTGAGTTCTTTGACGCTAAGCGCCTTATGCTTAATCACATCCATAATGATGTGGTATTTCTCAAACGTTTTATACTCATGCGTAACCTTCATCAGAAACGAAACCAAATCGTCCTGAGTATCGGTGATGGTAACTGTCTGTCCTTTTTGTTCTACTTTCATTGCACTTACGGCGTTAAGAGTTGCTAAGTTAGTGTGTTTTTTTCGGGAACAGAAATGGGAATGCGCATTTTTTTATCTTTTAAAAAGTGTGGTTTTGGGCGTGCCCACAAGGGTCGCGCTGTGCGCTGCAAGTCCTCGCTGCGCTGCGGGCTTTTCGCTGCCATCCCTCACGCAGCCTTGAAATCCTGACAACAATCTAGTAATAACACTTACGCGATTTTAGATGCCAGTAAATAGATGACCGCCATCCGAACCGCGACACCGTTTTCAACCTGATTCAGTATCAACGATTGTCCCGAATCGGCGACATCGCTCGTAATTTCCACACCGCGGTTGATCGGTCCCGGATGCATAATGACAATCTCTTTCTGAAGTGAATCGAGCAAAGCCTTATCTACACCATACTGTTGCGCATATTCACGCGTCGACGGGAAATAATTGACGTCCATCCGCTCGTTCTGTACGCGCAGCATATTCGCCACGTCACACCATTCCAGCGCTTTGCGTAAATTGGGTTCCACGGTCACACCCAACGATTCGATATATCTCGGTATTAATGTTTTCGGACCGCAAACCTTCACATCGGCGCCCTGCATTTGCAACGCATAAATATTCGAAAGCGCCACTCTTGAATGTAAAATGTCGCCCACGATTACGACTTTCTTCCCGCCGACTGCACCAAGCCGCTCGCGTATTGAATAACTGTCGAGCAAACCCTGCGTCGGATGTTCATGCGCGCCATCACCGGCATTGATAATGCTCGCTTTTACATTTTGCGAAAGGAAATAAGCGGCGCCCGGATTGGCATGTCGCATCACGACCATATCGACTTTCATCGCAAGAATGTTGTTGACCGTATCGATAAGTGTTTCGCCTTTCTTGACCGATGACTGTGCCGACGAAAAACTGATCACATCAGCAGACAGTCTTTTTTGTGCGAGCTCGAAAGAGAGTTTGGTACGCGTACTGTTTTCAAAAAAGATATTGGCAATCGTCATATCTCGCAGCGAAGGAACTTTTTTAATCGGGCGGTTGATGACTTCCTTAAAATGATCGGCAGTTTCAAAAATAAGGTCTATGTCTTCGGGCTGAAGGTATTTAATTCCCAATAAGTGGTTTACGCTTAACTCGCTCATTTAATTTTAAACTTATAGATTTTCAGATCTTCTTCTCTTGTCAACTCACAACCATCAAAATATCTAACTCACCTTTCCTCCAGATATACGCCATCTTCCCCATCTTTTTCCTTCCAGCAAACCGTCACCTTCTCGCCGTTGATCGCGTCTACCTGCCTGCCGCGATAATCGGGCTGAATAGGCAAATGGCGGCTGAACCTGCGGTCGATAAGTACCAACAGTTCTATTTCCGAAGGCCGCCCAAACGATTGTATAGCGGTGAGCGCAGAACGGATACTTCTTCCCGTGAAAAGCACGTCGTCTATAAAAATGACTTTCTTATCCTCTACAAGGAAATCAATATTGGTTTTATTGGCTTCGAGCGGCTTTTCCGTCCGGCGGAAATCATCGCGGTAAAAGGTAATGTCGAGATAACCCAGCGCAATCGTACTGATTTGATATTCGTCTTCAAGCAGCTTTTTAAGTCGCTCCGCCAGAAAAGTACCGCGGGGCTGTATTCCCACCAGAATGGTTTGTGAAAAATCAAGATGCTTTTCTATTAATTGGCAGGCCAAACGATGCAGTATGATATTTACTTCTTTGGAAGAGAGCAATACTTTTTGACTCATTGGAGTATTGTGTTTGGTTTGTAAAAATAGGCAAAAACTCTTAGCCTGAAAATTATTGAACCACAAATTATGTTGCAATTTATCGGCGACAATTGGGGTTGCGCAATAATATCGCTATATTAGTGGCACAAATAACCCCTATGCACACCATAAAAAACATATTTCTCACTGACGATGACGCCGATGATTGTCTATTATTCTCAGAAATAGTGGGAGAGATTTTCGCCAAAAACCAACCCAAACTAACCATTACCCACGATGGAGTGAAACTTATGGAAGCACTCGACGAAACTGTTCCCCCGGCACCTGAAGTCATTTTCCTTGACCTCAATATGCCGCGTAAAAACGGGTTTGAATGTCTTGCCGAAATTCGTAAAATACCAAAACTACAGCGTATTCCGATTGTGATTATTTCGACCTCTTCAAATCGGGATATTATCGATCGTACATTTGAACATGGTGCCAACTATTACATCTGCAAACCACAGTCGTATGTGTTGCTCAAAAAAACCATTCAGCAAGTGCTGTCATTTGGCGTAAGGCTCAAAGACCAGCCCAAACGCAGCAATTTTGTAATCCGCGTTGCCTAACGAATTCGCATAGGAATTATGGAAAAGATACGGCATCTGAGAATCAAGCTCATCTTCATTTTCGCATCAACGGTGCTTTTGTCGCTCTCAATTTTTTCATACCAACGAATCAATAACCTGATGAAATCGGGAATCGAAGTCAATAATACCAATCTCGTCAAACTCGAACTCGAAACGCTTTTTTCAGAAATAAAAGACGCCGAGTCTTCCAATCGCGGCTATATTCTGACCAATAATAAAGTTTTCCTCAATCAGTTTAATGCATCACTAATCAATATCGATAAACGTCTGATTCGACTTCAATCATTTACTTCCAGTAACTATTCGCAACGTGAAAACACTAAGGTACTCAAAGAGTTGATTTCCACTCGGACAAATTTTATGCGATCTCAAATTAAAGACGCTGGTGCGAAAAAAATTACAGTGGAGCAATTGCTCACCAGCCACAGCCTCATGGATCATGTTCGCGCACAAGTTGACAAAATGATGTCAGAAGAAGATTTCCTGCTACGACTTCGCACCAAGTCATTGACCAAAGAATCTTCACTGACGCCGCTGTTTACTATATTTCTGATCATCTGTTCCATACTCGTACTGATGATCGCCTACTATGGCATCAATCGCGAACTTAAAATATCAAATGTACTGCGCACCGATCTTGAGACACACAAGAAAAATTTGCTCGCTGCCAACGATTCGCTACAGAAAAGTAATCAGGAAATAGCGCTAAGCCGTTATAATAAAAGATTCCTTACGGAGTTTTCCGAAAAGTTCTCCAATTACAAGATCTACAACGAATTTTTCAATTCGGTCGTGCAATACATTGCCGATATGACGCATCTCGATTATGTACTTGTAGGCAAACTGGATTACGATAAAGAACCCGGGTGCGAAGTGCATACAATCGCGGTAACAGCTTTCCGAAAATTAGCCGACAATTTTACCTACCAAGTCCCAGGCGGACCATGCGAGGAAGTCCTAACAGGCGACGTCTATTTTTACCCAGACAAATGCCGCTCCATCTTCCCAGAAAACCTGATGTTGCAGCAGTATAAAGTAGAAGGCTATATGGGATACCCGCTGTTTGATTCTTGCGGAACCGCAATCGGAATCATTTCGGTAATGCACCAGCACCCGATTGAAGATCCTGAAACGATCGAATCGATCCTCAAAATTGTCGCCAAACGTGCCGAAATGGAACTCGAACGTAACAAAAATGAAGATTTACTCGCTCGGAAAAATGCCGCGCTCGAAGAAAATAATGAGGCACTCGCTAAAATGAACAAGGAACTCGAATCGTTTACGTATATCTCCAGCCACGATCTTCAGGAACCACTGCGCAAAATACAAACGTTCATCACAAGACTTATCGATCTTGAATCGGAGAAAATATCTGAAAGTGGCAGAAACTATCTCCTTCGTACACAGCTGTCGGCCAAAAGAATGCAGAATCTGATTCGTGACTTGCTTGCCTACTCCCGAGTTAACACAGAACTTTTTACAACCGAAAATGCAAATCTATACACTATAATCGAAGAGGTTAAAGTGGACCTAGACGAGGAAATTAGCGAAAAAGGTGTTGTTATTGAAGTCAAAGGAAACAGCGATGTCAGGATTATCGAGTCACAATTCCACCAACTACTAACCAATTTGATTTCTAATGCTATCAAATTTGTCGAACAAAATGTGGCACCGCATATCATTATCGAAAATACACTCGTGACTGGCAAAGAGGTTCCATTTGAACACGCCAATCTGAGGTTAAACTACTCTAAAATAATTATCATAGACAACGGAATCGGTTTCGACATTGAATATAACAACCGAATCTTTGAAGTCTTCCAACGACTCCACACTATAAAAGAATATCCGGGCACAGGTATCGGATTAGCGATCGTTAAAAAAATCGTTGACAACCACCATGGCTTTATCTCCGCCAACAGCGAACCCGGTAAGGGTGCCGTATTTACCGTTTATGTTCCTGCTTAAATTTCGTTTTAAATTCTGTAAGATTATAGCAAAATCCTATAATGGATTAGGCTGTATTTTGCGCAATTTTACAATAACAAAATAAGGATTAACCTAAAACACAAGTGTTATGCAAAACAAAATAACAAAATCAATATTGCTCTTATTCGTATTATTTACGTTTACGGGTTGCGAAGTAATTGGTGATATTTTTCAGGTCGGAATGGGTGTCGGTATTTTCATTGTCATTATAGTTATAGCGATAATCGCTTTCATCATTAGAAAATTGGGTGGAAATAAATAAATTGGTTGAACAAAAAATCCCGTTTCTGGTTACTACCGGAAACGGGATTTTTTATAGGTTGCAATTAGCAAAAATTAAGAATACATCTTCGCTCTTAATTCCTGTACCTTATCGTCCTCCAAATAATCATCAAACGTCATGTATCGGTCAATCACGCCTTTCGGAGTAAGCTCTACCACGCGGTTTCCGACCGTCTGTGCGAATTCATGGTCATGTGTTGAAAATATAACCGAACCTTTAAAGTTCTTTAATGAATTGTTGAAAGCTGTGATCGACTCAAGGTCGAGGTGGCTCGTCGGTTCGTCAAGCATCAATACATTGGCGCGTTCCATCATCATCCGCGAAAGCATGCAACGCACTTTTTCGCCGCCTGAAAGGACACGGCTGGTTTTCAAAGCTTCCTCTCCCGAGAAAATCATTTTCCCCAAGAACCCACGGATGTTAACTTCCTCACGCTCTTCCTCAGTTTTTGCCCATTGACGTAACCAGTCTACCAAAGTCAAATCATTTTCAAAAAAGGAATGGTTATCAACTGGCAAATAAGCCTGATTCGTGGTGACGCCCCAGTCGAATTTACCCGCATCGGGTTTCTGGTGTGAATTTAATATTTCATAAAAGGCGGTTGTCGCGCGCGAATCTTTCGAGAACAAAACTATTTTATCTCCTTTAGCCATATTGAGGTCGACACCTGTAAACAAAGTTTCGCCTTCAATAGAAGCTGCCAGCCCTTGAACGTTGAGTATCTGATCACCTGCTTCACGCTCCTGATCAAAAATGATAGCCGGATAACGTCGGCTTGACGGCTTGATTTCCGAAATATTCAATTTGCTGATCATCTTTTTACGCGAAGTGGCCTGCTTCGATTTGGCTACATTGGCGCTGAAACGGCGAATGAATTCCTCAAGTTCGGCCTTCTTTTCCTCAGCCTTTTTATTCTGTTGCGCTCGTTGTTTGGCTGCCAATTGGCTCGACTCATACCAAAATGTATAGTTTCCGGAGTAGTGATTGATCTTGCTGAAATCGATATCAGAAATGTGCGTACAGACTGCATCAAGAAAGTGACGGTCGTGTGAAACAACGATTACTGTATTTTCGTAATTGGCAAGGAAATTCTCGAGCCAGGCGATGGTTTCAAAATCAAGATCATTTGTCGGCTCATCCATGATGAGCATATCCGGGTTACCGAAAAGCGCCTGCGCCAATAGGACGCGAACCTTGAGTTTTCCGTCAAGATCGCCCATCATCGTGTAGTGATTGTCTTCCGAAATACCCAAATTCGACAGCATGGAAGCCGCGTCAGAATCTGCGTTCCAACCGTTCATCTCTTCAAACTGCACTTGCAATTCGCCGATTCGGTCAGCATTCTTATCATTGTAATCAAGATAAAGTTCATCCATTTCCTTTTTCACGGAATATAGGACCTTATTGCCCATCATCACCGTTTCAAGAACCGTATGGTCGTCGAACATATTGTGGTTCTGGTTGAGTACCGACATACGTTTGCCGGGCTCGAGGAAAATATTACCCGACGTAGGATCAATGTCACCCGCGATTATTTTTAGGAAAGTTGATTTTCCGGCACCATTAGCTCCGATGACCCCGTAAATATTCCCGTGTGTAAAGGTGGTATTTACTTCGTCGAACAGGATTCTTTTGCCAAATTGTACCGATAAATTGTTAACTGTTAACATGAATGCAAGGTTTTATTTTTTGTGCAAAAGTAATAAAAATATGAGGAGTTTTTGAAGCGCAATCCCAATAAATATAAGGAAAGGTTATTTAACGATGCATTAACAGTAATATCAAATGCATCTGGATATTTTTGTGTGTAAGTTTTTGACGTATGCACATACCCAAACTAAATTTTCTCTTATTTCTTTCTTCGACTGTTGTTGCGCTTTTTACGTCCTGTAACAGGGAATTTAAAAAAGACGATTATACTGCCTATTTTGGCGGAGAAATTACCAATCCCACCAATCCGTATATTTTATTTTGTAAAGATTCAAAGGTAATTGACAGTTTTAAAATCGGAAACGATAACCGTTTTTTCATCAAATTTGATTCATTGACTCCCGGGCTTTATTCTTTTAAAAACGAACCTGAATATCAGTATGTATATTTCGACAAAAACGACAGTATCATGGTGCGTATCAATGCGAAAGACTTTGATAACTCAATTGTATACTGTGGGCGCGGAGACCAAAAGAATAATTTCCTAATGGAAATGTACCTCCAAAATGAAGACGACCGCAGCAAGGTTTTTGATGTATTCGATTACGGAATCAGCAAATTCCTCCAGTCTATTGATTCATCCTATCAATCTCGGAAAAAATTCTACGCCGCCGAAAAAGAGGATATTAAATGGACTGATGATTTCGACGTGTATGCCCGAGCAGCGCTCAATTTCCATCATTATTCGAAGAAGGAAATCTATCCGTTGGCGCACCTGATGCGTACCGGCGAAGATGTTGTTGAGAAATTGCCCAAAGGTTATTACAACTATCGCAACGACATCGATTATAATAGTGCAAAACTTTCCGGTTACTCGCCATTTATTTCCTATCTCTCGCACATGCTCAACAATGTCGCGGCGATCCATTATCACAACCACTTAGCGCCCGTCGACCTCGAATTGAAAACCAATGTCAGCAAGCTTCATATCGCCGACACAATGCTCAAAAACGAAACGGTTAAGAATATTATCCTCAACAATATCGCATTCAACTATTTGCTCGAAGACCAAAATATGGTCAACAATCAAAAATTTCTCGAAACGTATCATCAATATTCAACTGACAGAAGCAAGAAAAACGAGATTCTTAAAATTGGCAATGCAATACAGCAAATGAAGATTGGAAATCCGCTGACCGAAGTGGGTTTCAAAGACAAAAGTGGCGCGAACTTTTCATCCAACAGCATTCCAAAGAAAAAAACGGTGATTTTCTTCTGGACGCAAAACCTTTCTTCGCATTTGGTCGCCGCACATAAAAAAGTGTTGGCGCTACAGAAAAAATATCCAGATTATCAGTTTATCGCCATCAACCTCGACAAAAATCAAGCAGCTTGGAACACGCTTCTGTCAAAGTATAAATTCGAGGGCATCACCGAATTACGCTCGGAGAATTTTGAAGACCTCAAGTCCAAATGGGCCATAATGAAAGTTCACCGCACCATAATCCTGAATCAGGACGGTACGATTCGCAATGCGTTTACAAACCTGTTTGACGTGAATTTCGAGAAAGAACTGTAGGTCGATTATTGTATTATTCGACAAAAAAAAAGCGGATTCATGATTTGAATCCGCTTTCCCATTATTAACAATTAATTGTCCATAAATCATTTATTTCCTTTCTCAAAATCGGCGATAAACTGTGCCAATCCAATATCGGTCAAAGGATGTTTGAGCAATCCTAAAATCGCCGATAATGGTCCGGTCATCACATCAGCACCCAGTTTCGCGCAATTGATGATGTGCATCGTATGGCGTACAGAAGCCGCAAGGATTTCAGTTTCATAACCATAATTGTCGAAAATCAAGCGAATATCTTCAATCAAATCCAAACCGTCGGTTGAAACATCATCCAGGCGACCGATGAATGGCGATACATAAGTCGCTCCTGCTTTAGCAGCCAATAACGCCTGACCTGCAGAAAATACTAAAGTTACATTGGTACGAATCCCTTTATCAGAAAAATATTTACAAGCTTTTATACCGTCTTTGGTCATCGGCAATTTCACTACGATCTGGTCGTGCAACTCTGAAAGCTCCTCGCCTTCACGTATCATTCCGTCATAGTCGATTGAAATTACTTCGGCACTCACATCGCCATCCACAATATTGCAGATGTCAACATAATGTTTTAGGATATTGTTCTTTCCCGCGATGCCTTCTTTCATCATCAAAGACGGGTTGGTTGTAACGCCATCAAGAATTCCTAAAGCCTGTGCTTCTTTAATGTCATTGAGATTGGCTGTGTCGATAAAAAATTTCATTTGCTTTATGTTTATTAAGTTGTGTTCTTTTTTTTGGCGTTGCCCTGCGGGCCAGGCTGTACGCTTCAATTTTCATTTCCTTGCGCTACGCTGCAGGTAAATAAAAGATTTCCGCTGCCATCCTTAACGCGCTCCCCGAGTTATTTTTATGTCCGTGCACTTTAAAAGCTTTCCCAGCAAACGTCCGCAAAATTACAATTTATCTCCCAAGCTACCCAAAAAAACTTTCCCCGCTTTTCACTTCTTCATTTCTTCTTTCGACTTTCGACTTTCGACTATATCTTATAATGATCCATGAGCATTTTCTCATACATTTTCCCGGGTAAAACTCTTTTGAGAACGATCGAGAGTTTCTGCATAAACGCGCCTACTTTATACCGTACTTCCGGCTCTGGAGTTTGGATAATCCTGTAGATCGCCGCGGCCATCTCCAGCGGTTTGCTTCCTGCGTCAACATGTTGGTTCATCGTACTGAGGATATTGCCATACGCAACGGCATAGGCCGAAGACGGCGACAAAGGCACATGAAAACGGCTGGCTGCAATATTGGTAGCAAAATCGCCGGGTGCGACGTTGGTAATGTTAATTCCGAGTGATTTCACTTCCATGCGTAAAGCCTCTGTGATGAGCTCCAGAGCGCCTTTAGAAGCCGAATACACACTTCGGTAAGGCAAACCCATATAACCTGCGATAGAAGTTATATTGATAATCAGTCCCGATCTTTGTTCGCGCATTTGTGGCAAAACCGCCTTCATAACTTCAATCGGACCGAAAAAGTTGGTGTCAAAATTATTCCTGATCTCGGCCGTGGGGATTTCTTCGAGCGGTCCGGTGATGCCAACACCCGCATTATTGATGACGACATCGATGCGTCCTGAAATCGCAAGAACCTTGGCAACTGCAGCATGGATACTTTCGGTATTCCTGACATCGAGTGCGAGAAGTGGAAACACAGAATTGACGATTTTCTCGGGGTGGCGACTCGTGCCATAGACCGTAAAACCTTTGTGGTGCAGGAACTCGCCGATCGACTTTCCGATTCCCGAAGAACCGCCCGTTATGAGGATGATTTTGGACATTTCGATGTTTTATTATTCGATTATTCGATACAAATATACAATCCGAAATTGTCTTGTCTGTTGCTTCTTTGTTTTTTACTATTTTTTCTCTTTGCGCTCGTAGTAATAAAACTCTTGCAAGCCTTGCGCGCCTTTTTTATCGCCACGGATAATATAGTATCGATTGCCAACTGGTTTGATTTCATACTCCCAATCAGCAGAAGGGTTCGGGTTTTTGCTTTTGTCGAAGCGATTGAAGTCGGCACACAACCTGCGCGGAGCCGGCACAGTAACAACCTCATCAAAACCCTGACCGACGACCATAAATTTAAGAGTGTATTGACCGCATGGCGCTGGTTTTATCAAACTGTTTTCGGAAGAAATTTCAGGATTGGCACGATAAGCTTCGAGTTCCTGCTCGAAAGTTTTGTATTGTGCCTTTACATCTGTCTGGGCGAAGGAAATGGCTGTGGAAAATAATAGCGCGATAAAGATAGATTTCATAATATATGGTTTTTGGTTAAGTTGATTGGTTATGCAAAGCCTAGCCCTGATTGCAGTGGAAATCCTTTTTAGACTTGTCCTATAGCGCTAGCGGAAGGAAAATACTAAAAAGATTGCAGCGAAAAGCAGGTTCCCGGCTCCTGTAAAAATAAAAAAATCCTCCCGAAGGAAGACCATAAATTGTATAAAGATTTCTGTCGCTCGCAATGACTAAAAAAAAATGGCAAGCGACCTACATCGCACCGCTCAACCACATACCTTTGCTATGTTCCCATCCTGGAGGAGTCTGCAGGAGCTGGTCGTGTAGGACTTGCCGGCGCAAATATACAATCTTTTTGTATTTTTGCAAGCGCAATTGGACATATAAATTTGTATTGTATATTGCAGCTTTAAAATATTTATAATGAAAAATCATAACTTTCTGTTGTTCATTTTATTAGGCGTTCTGACCGCGACCTGCGGGGATTCGCAAAAAGATAAAAATGCGTATTTCAGTTTTAATACTTCGGGGTTTGAAAAGCAATACCGTCCGTCGGATGCCATTACTCTGGAGATCTTAAACGTGCAGAACAAGGCCATAGACAGTATCATTTATTATGCGAATGAGGATAGAATTGGCTCGGGAAAAGCCGGTCAAAAATTACCGTTTGCGTTCAAAGGGCGCAAGTTGGGTTATCAGAATCTCAAGGCGCTGGTTTATTTCGAAGGCGACAATGTGGAGACGACTGCTCGCGTAGAAGTGGTATCGGACATTACACCGAAATTGCTGACCTATAAAGTGGTCAACATTTTTCCACACGATACGCTATCGTTTACGGAAGGGCTTGAATTTTATCGCGACACGCTTTTTGAAAGTTCGGGGCAGTACAATAAGTCAAAGCTCATCAAATATGATTACAAAACCGGAAAGGCATTCAAAAGTACTGATCTTGATGGAAAATATTTTGCTGAAGGTTTGACAATCATCGGCAATAAGATATTTCAACTTACGTGGAAAGAAAACACTGGTTTCATTTACAATGCCGATACATGGAAAGTCGAGAAAACTTTTAACTATGACAAAAACGTCGAAGGTTGGGGGATGACTAATGACGGGAAATCGATTTATCATTCTGACGGGACAGAGAAAATTTGGACAATGAACCCTACCACGCAGAAAATGGAGAACTACATTAATGTGTATACAAACACGAGCAAGATCAAAAGCATCAATGAGCTCGAATGGATCAATGGAAAAATTTACGGGAACATTTGGCAGAAAGACGCCATTGCAGTTATCAATCCGGTGAGTGGCGCGGTTGAGGCGGTGCTCGATTTATCGGGATTGCGTAAACAAGTCAAGAATTCAGAAGCGGAAGTATTAAACGGCATTGCTTACAATGCAAAAACAAATACGATTTTCGTAACGGGAAAATATTGGGATAAGTTGTTTGAAATCAAGGTTTCGGAGTAAATGTTACAATAATTTTTGAATGCAGCGTTATATTTAGACGTAACGATAGTTCTATCTTTAGTCTTAAAATTCGCTATTATGAAAAAGTTCTTGTTAATCCTGTTCATTACAACAATCTGGAGTTGTTCGTCTGATAATGCCAATAATGCTGCAACGCTTGAGGCCACGCAGCAACTCGATGTTGCTTATGGCTCCGATGCCCAGCAAACGTATGATATTTATCTTCCTGCCGGAAGAACCAATGCGACGAAAGTCATGTTCATCGTCCATGGCGGTAGTTGGATCAGCGGATCTAAGGAAGATATGAATCCTTTGGTGTTGCTTTTAAAAACACAATATCCGCAATATGCCATCGTTAATTTGAATTACAGGTTGGCAACTACCACAAGCCCGGCTTATCCCAAACAAACCGATGACATTGCTTCTGTTATGGAACATGTGGAGTCGAACTACAGTCTGTCACAAAATTATGGTATGATTGGCACCAGTGCCGGCGGCCACTTGTCGATGCTATACGCTTATAAATTGGACACGCAGAACCATGTGAAAGTCGTTTGTAATATTGTTGGTCCGTCTGACTTTAATGATCCATCCTACGCAGGTAGTGAACTTGAAACGACCTTGCTTCCCTATCTCGCCGGAAGCAATATCACCGATGAATACTTGACGGTAGTGAGTCCGATCACGCATGTCAGTGCTACATCTCCACCCACAATACAATTTATGGGGAATGCCGATCCGCTGATTCCTGTGACGCAGGGACAAAGGCTTAAAACGAGGCTTGATAGTTTTGATATTTCAAATGAACTTCATACCTACAATGCGGGCCATGGCGATTTTAGTTTCACAGACACACAGGAAATCTATAGTAAAATGGGGAATTTCCTAAGCATTCATTTTTAATGAAGGAATTATAACATTTATACTTTTTCAGTTTTGTAATCTAAATCTGTAAATTTTATAATCTAATATTCCATTGCTATAATTTCTCAGGCAGTGTACCGCTATATTTTTACACCATGAACCCCAAATCCTACTCTGGTATGAAAAAATTATTATTCCTGGGCATTTTAGCCCTTTCAATGGCGAGCTGTGGAAGCTCTGATGAAGACGAACCTACCTTTTCTTATAACCCGATTGTCGCACCTGAAAATGAAAATCAGCTTCTTGATGTTGCTTATGGAGATGATCCCGAGCAAAAGATGGATTTATTCCTCCCCGCTGGTCGCGAGGCCAATGTCACCAAAGTATTTATCTTGATTCACGGCGGCGGTTGGTTTTCGGGCGACAAGGCGGCGATGAACAATGAAATCATTTTTTTGAGAAACACCTTTCCTGATTATGCCATCGCCAATGTCAACTATCGTTTGGCAACTAAAGAAAGCCTCGGTTTTCCAAAGCAGATCAACGATATTCAAAAAATTGTTGCCTATCTAAATTCCAAAAACAAAGAGTACCATCTCGCCAAACAATATGCGATGATTGGAGTTAGCGCGGGCGCACATCTTGCGATGCTTTACAGCTACAAATATAATAGTGGCAATCAGGTGAAAGCGGTTTGTAGTATTGTCGGTCCTGCCGATTTTAGCGATCCGCAATATGAAGGAAATCCGCTATTCGAACAAGGCGTTAATTATCTGGTAGGCGAATACAGTCGATATAATGAAAACCCTAGTATGTATAATGCGGTTAGTCCGGTTAAACAAATCACCCCATATTCTCCAAAAACGCTTATGTTTTACGGTGACCAAGACCCGTTGGTGCCGAGTACACAGGGCGGACTTATACAAGATAAACTTGATTTATACGGAGTCTATAATGAATATTACCAGTATGAAGGCGCAGGTCACGCCAACTGGACCCAAGAGCAATTGAATGATATCAACCTCAAGAAAGTCAATTTCTTCACGAACTATTTCAAATAAAAAAAGCCGGCTTCTACGCCGGCTTTCTTGTGTTATCTTTTCTTCGATTTGGCGGGAGCAGCTGCCGATTTTACATCTTCGTAAACATTTGTTGACGGATTATAAATCATTCTGTTTTCCTGCGTTTTGTTTTTGAGCAGGACATCGCCTTCTTTGGTGAGCGTAAAATCAAATCCTTCCCTACGGAGTTTCTCACTCGTTTGCGACGCATTTTTCAATTTATCGAGCCAAAGGATTTCCTTGATTTTGGTGGTCGATTGCTGGTTGGCAACAACTTGGGTTTTGGTTATGGGATTCCACACTTCCGAATAAATTTTGGTACGATCCTCAGTCTTATCGGTAATTTCATTGACATTATTCTCCGACCACGAGATACAATACAAAGGAGTTCCTTTAACCACTACGGGGATAATAGTACAATTAAATGGAATATTGTTATTCTTCGTTGCCGGCTTGCTATTCGCAGACACGTCAATTCGCCTGGTAAACAGCGTATCCTTATCGATCATTACCTGAAAACGGTCTTTCTTTGAGGTGAGTTCGGCTGAAACATTATTGACTTTTGCCAATACCGATGTGGGCGTGCCGGCTTTCTTAACAGGTTTCTTTTTTTGGCTATAAATTGCTGTGCAACACAAAGAAATCGCAAGCACAAAGATCATCTTTTTCATAATAGTAAATTTTTAAGGCGACGAAAATTACAAAATTATTTGACGCTAAAATTTTTGGTGTCATATTTAACATTGCGCTAACTTGCAAATGTGTTGTAATTATTTTCAATAGAATGCACTCACCTAACAAAAAACAAAGCATAAAAAAACCGGGCTGTTACACCCGGCTTTCCAATCTATAATAAAGTGGATTACTTCACTTCTTCATAATCAACATCCTGAACCTGATCGCCTTGATTCTCAGCTTGTGGCTGTGCATCTTGCGGCTGGCCTCCTTGTTCACCTTGTGCATACATTGCTTCGGTTGCTGTTTTCCATGCTGCATTGATTTTGTCTAATGCTGTTTGGATTGCGTCAATGTCTTGGTTTTGATGCGCCATTCTAAGTTCGGTCAAAGCATATTCGATAGCGGTTTTATGCTCATCGGATAGTTTCTCACCCAACTCTTTCAACTGACTTTCAGTCTGGAAGATCATTCCGTCTGCTTCATTGAGTTTTTCAACTCTTTCTCTTGCAATACGGTCTGAATCAGCATTTGCTTCAGCATCCTTTTTCATTCTTTCGATTTCTTCTGCAGTCAAACCTGATGAAGCCTCGATACGGATATCATGAGATTTTCCGCTTCCTTTATCAGTTGCAGAAACTTTGATAATACCATTGGCATCAATGTCAAAAGAAACTTCGATTTGCGGAACACCTCTTGGCGCTGGTGGAATTCCATCCAAGTGGAAACGGCCAATTGTTTTGTTATCGGTAGCCATCGCACGGTCACCTTGCAAAACGTGAATTTCAACAGATGGCTGTGAATCAGCGGCAGTCGAAAACACTTGTGATTTTTTGGTCGGGATTGTTGTATTGGCTTCGATCAATTTGGTCAAAACACCACCCATAGTTTCGATTCCAAGAGACAACGGTGTCACGTCAAGCAACAAAACGTCTTTTACATCTCCTGACAATACACCACCTTGGATGGCAGCTCCAATCGCTACTACCTCATCAGGATTAACACCTTTAGAAGCTTTTTTACCAAAGAATTTCTCCACTTCGTCAGCAATTCTTGGCATACGCGTAGAACCACCAACCAAAATTACTTCATCGATATCTGAAGTTGACAAGCCTGCATCTTTCAATGCTTTGGCAACCGGAGCCATCGAACGTTTGATTAACGCGTCAGACAATTGCTCAAATTTAGCTCTTGTTAATTTTTTTACTAAGTGTTTCGGACCTGAAGCGGTAGCCGTAACATAGGGCAAATTGATTTCAGTTTCTGCTGAAGATGACAATTCAATTTTCGCTTTTTCAGCAGCCTCTTTAATACGTTGCAACGACATTGGATCAAGACGTAAATCTATTCCTTCCTCTGTTTTAAATTCGTCGGCCAACCAGTCAATGATCGTTTGGTCGAAATCATCACCTCCTAAGTGTGTATCTCCATTTGTAGACAATACTTCGAAAACACCATCACCCAATTCAAGGATTGAGATATCGAAAGTACCACCACCCAAATCGTAAACAGCGATTTTTTGGTCTTGCCCTTTTTTGTCCAATCCATAAGCCAAAGCCGCAGCAGTTGGCTCATTGATGATACGCATTACTTTAAGTCCGGCGATTTCACCAGCTTCTTTTGTAGCCTGGCGCTGCGCATCGTTAAAGTAAGCCGGAACGGTAATTACTGCTTCAGTAACAGTTTGCCCCAAATAATCCTCAGCGGTTTTCTTCATTTTCTGAAGTGTCATCGCCGACAATTCCTGAGCAGTATACAAACGACCGTCGATATCAACACGTGGTGTATTGTTGTCTCCTTTAACTACGGTATAAGGTACTCTTTTAGCCTCCTCGGTAGTTTCGCCAAAAGTATGTCCCATGAAACGTTTGATGGAAGCAACCGTTTTAGTCGGGTTCGTCACAGCCTGTCTTTTGGCAGGATCACCCACTTTAATTTCGCCACCTTCAACAAAAGCGATAATAGACGGCGTTGTTCTTTTTCCTTCTGAATTAGGGATTACTACTGCCTCGCTACCTTCCATTACAGCAACACAGGAGTTCGTCGTACCTAAGTCAATTCCAATTATTTTACCCATTTTTAATATATTTAATTTTTATTTTCGATTTATTTTTTTTCAACTTGCCTCGCATTAGTCAATCTTTGTGCCAAGCAAATCCACGTCAGAAAATTGTCAGTTTTGCAAATTTGAATCTGACAAGCTGTCATTTTTTTATGAAGCTGTTCCCGCTATACGCTGTATCTTTTGCTGCGTAAACTGCGCAAAAGGATGCCGCTGCTATCGGGGCTAAATACACCACCAATCTATTCCCAAATAGTAAAGAACCAAAATTTTACTAATTTGAAAACTTTCCCCGTCGATTCAATTATATTTGCAAGAAATCCTACTCTCATGGAAGAATGCATTTCCGTTTTCGACATGCTCAAAATCGGCGTCGGGCCATCAAGTTCCCACACCCTCGGGCCGTGGCGTGCCGCTGAAAGATTCCTTGCTGAACTGCGTGCCGAAAATTATTTGCAAAAAACCGAACGGGTTAAAGTCGATCTCTACGGCTCCCTTTCGCTGACGGGAAAAGGCCATGCCACCGACCTCGCAGTCATGCTCGGCCTCAGCGGTCAAGATCCCGAATACATTCCGATACAAGACATCGCGGGAATCATCAAATCAATCGAAGACAGTAACGAACTCTTATTGGGCAACGAAAAGAAAATCACCTTTTCGTTTCTGATGGATATCGTTTTTAATAAAAATTTCCTGCCATTTCATGCCAATGGACTGACGTTCACCGCCTATCTAACAGATGACACAAAATACGAGTCGACCTTCTACTCCATCGGCGGCGGATTTGTGGTCAAAGAAGAACGTGTCAACGCCAAAAAGAAACTAGAGATCAAATGCGCTTTTCCATATCCGATCCAGAATGCCGAAGAGCTATTGCAATATACCATCCGCGAAAACAAAATCATTTCAGAAATCGTTTACGAAAATGAAAAATCGATGCGCACCGAAGCCGAGATCCATAACGAACTCATGCGCATCTGGAATACAATGCTTGAATGTATGTATATCGGTTGCCATTCGGAAGGTATATTGCCTGGCGGACTCAATGTGCGCCGCAGGGCTTTCGACATGCACCAAAACCTCATCGGACTCGCCAATTATTCCAATCCGCAGGAATGGCTTGAACAAATTCGCAATACCGAAGTCAAATTCCGTCAAATACTCAAGTGGGTTTCCTGTTTTGCACTCGCCGTCAATGAAGTAAATGCAGCGTTAGGTCGCGTCGTTACTGCTCCGACCAATGGCAGCGCCGGTGTCATTCCAGCTGTATTGATGTATTATTTGTGTATCGAAAACCACAACGCGACCGATAAAGAAATCAAGCAATTCCTGATGGTCGCCGGAGAAATCGGAAGCATCTTCAAAAAAGGCTCTACCATTTCGGCAGCTATGGGCGGTTGTCAGGCAGAAATTGGCGTATCATCCGCAATGGCAGCGGCAGCTTTGACCGAAGTCATGGGCGGTACTCCCGATCAGGTTTTGATGGCAGCTGAAATTGCGATGGAGCACCATCTCGGACTTACTTGCGATCCAATCGGCGGACTCGTTCAAATTCCGTGTATCGAACGCAATACGATGGGTGCAATCAAGGCCATCAACGCTGCAGAACTCGCCATGGAAACCGATGCCAAAAATGCCAAAGTGCCTTTGGATAAAGTCATCGACACCATGTGGCAAACTGCCAAAGATATGAATTCAAAATACAAAGAAACTTCTGAAGGCGGCTTGGCAGTCGCAGTAAATATGGCGGATTGTTAAACTAGAGTTTCGCAAATCGCACTAGAGTTTCGCAAATCAAGAAAATACAGATTTTCACAAGACATTGTTCTCAAAATTCCATAATTGATCTTATGATCTCCGGAAATCAGGATTGGTAGAACAACCCATCTAAGGTATACGCTACAGTTGCAGCAATGATAGGGTTAGGACAGTGGTAGAACTGTCACTAAGGCTGCTGGCGCGTATCGATGCAGTACGTAATTCTCCAGCTGTCTTTAGCTTTGAACAACACGAAAGAATTCACTCCCGAATGACTCAGTTTTCCATTGATGTAAAATTCGTATGGCGTCCAGACATGCGCCAAGCTTCCATCAACCAGAATTTTGTAGGCTAACAATTTCTCCTGAAAGGTGACATTTTTAGGGATTGATGCAATCGACTGCGTCAGACCCACAGCACTTTCTACCGACAGCGTTCCGCCGTATTTGCCTTCCGCTATAGAATGCAACACTATTTCTTTGGCAAACACCGATTGCATCTTGACGGTATCACGCTCATGGAAACCTTCAAAAAAAATATCTATGGCTTTTCTGACTTCTGTATCCTGCGCATTCATACCCGCAAATACAAAACAAACGACAATTAAAATTAACTTTTTCATTCGTAGTGGGTTGTAAAGGTTTATGAAAGTTAGTGCAAAAAAGAACCTTGAAGTTACAAACTTAAATAAAGCATTTACTACTTTTACATACCTAAAAAAACAACTATGTCTGTTGCCAAGAAAGATTACAAAAGAATTACTACCAAGTCCTTAATTGAAATGAAGGCCCAGGGCGAGAAAATCTCGATGCTCACCGCTTACGATTTCACAATGGCGAAAATCGTCGATACTGCCGGTGTTGATGTGATTCTTGTAGGCGATTCGGCAAGTAACGTAATGGCCGGACATGAAACAACTTTGCCGATAACGCTCGATCAGATGATTTACCACGCTTCGTCGGTCGTTCGTGCAGTCGATCGCGCTTTGGTCGTCGTCGATTTGCCTTTCGGAAGCTACCAATCCGATTCGAAAGAAGCATTGCGCTCATCAATCCGAATCATGAAGGAAAGCGGCGGACATGCGGTCAAACTCGAAGGTGGCAGCGAAATCAAAGATTCTATAAAAAAAATATTGAACGCAGGAATTCCGGTAATGGGCCATCTCGGACTCACACCGCAATCCATCTATAAGTTCGGAACTTATACCGTGCGCGCCAAAGAAGAACAGGAAGCCGAAAAATTATTGGACGACGCCCAATTGCTCGAAACCTTGGGTTGTTTTGCATTGGTACTCGAGAAAATTCCAGCACATCTTGCCGAAAAAGTAGCCAAAAGTCTCACCATTCCCGTAATCGGAATTGGCGCAGGCGGTGGCGTTGACGGACAAGTGCTCGTCATTCACGATATGCTGGGTATGAATAACGAATTTAGCCCGCGGTTCCTGCGACGCTATCTCGACCTTTACGAACAAATGACAAGTGCAATCGGCAAATATGTCAGCGACGTCAAGTCAAAGGATTTTCCAAATACAAGTGAGCAATATTAGATAGTAACGCAGTTGGGCGTTGCCTGCGGCCCGGGCTTTCGGCTGCACGCGGTGCTTGCCTCTATCCCTAACGCGGCAGTTGTAAAGAGTGAAACCATTCAACAATTTACAGCACTGTTGCATACTGTTTCAAAGATTTCAAAATTCAAAGTAGCACACAGCTAGACGCAAATCCAATAATCCAAAGCTACAGCGTATCAAACCTCTAACAATCCTTACTTGAAAATACTATCAAATAAAGATAACCTCCAAATCGTCCACGAAGACAATCACCTTATTGTCATCAACAAGCGCGTCGGCGATATCGTTCAAGGTGACAAAACCGGTGACAAACCATTATCGGAAATCGTCAAGGAATACATCAAAGAGAAATACGCAAAACCCGGCGAAGTATTTTTGGGTGTCGTGCACCGACTTGATCGACCCACAACCGGAATTGTTGTTTTTGCAAGGACGAGCAAGGCATTGACCAGAATGAACGAATTGTTTAGCAATCGCGAAACCCAAAAGACCTATTGGGCGGTGGTCAAAAACAAGCCAGTGGAAAACGCCGGGGAATTGGTACATTTTCTCAAACGCAATGAAAAAAACAACACTTCCAAAGCGCATCTGAAAGAGGTTCCCGAAAGTAAACGCGCCAGCCTTGATTATAAAATCATCGCCGAACTCCAAAATTATGTCGCCCTCGAAATAAACCTGCACACCGGAAGGCACCATCAGATTCGCGCCCAGTTGTCGGCAATCGGTTCTCCCATCAAAGGCGATCTTAAATACGGTTTTGACAGAAGCAATCCCGATGGCGGTATACATCTTCATGCGAGAACACTCGCATTCGTGCATCCAGTAACTAAAGAATTACTGACATTAATTGCCAAGGTGCCCCAAGACCCTGTGTGGAACGCGGTTGAAGGCTAAAAGTGCAATTACTTCCGTTCTTAACTTTGTAACATTATTCGTTTATCCGATAATCATTTCGTAGTTTAAATTATTAATTTTCTGCTACTTAAAATAACTGCTATGAACAAGATATTTTTGCTTACATCGCTCCTATTATTCCTTAATATGGCGGGACAAGAACATTTCTCGGGTATCAGCACCTCGCAGCGCGTCGGAATTATCAACGCCGGTATTAATCCTGCCGAACTTGGCAATCTCGAAACATCATACGACATCCATATTTTTTCAACCAGCATCAAGGCATCGAGTAATAAAGTCGGTTTTAGCGATTTATTCGATGATTCTACGAACTTAAAAAATAGACTATTTGCTGGAGAGGAAGCGGCCAATTTGAGTTTTGATGGTGAAATATACGGACCTTCAATTGCTTTCGCCTACGAGAAATGGGGATTTGCATTTACCACAAAGGCCAATGCCAAACTCGACGTCGTCGATGTAGATGACGACCTTGGAAATGCGCTCACCCGAAGCGTTATCAATTCCTTCTTTGTCGGATCAACGACTGTCAGCAACAATTACAACCAAAGGCTCAGCGGTACGAGTTGGGGAGAAATTGGTCTGTCAGCAGCGCGGAATCTTTACGACGAAGGCGACCATAAATTGAATGTCGGTGCCACTTTCAAATTATTATTTCCAGGATCTTACGCCAATTTCGGTGCCGATAAATTCAACGGAACGATCAACAATTCACTTGGAAGAGTAACATTGACCAATACCGTAGCGAACCTCAATATTGCCTATTCGGGAAATCTTGGCAATGACTTTACTGAATTTGGCGACTATGCCAAGTCGCTGTACGGAAAACTAAATGGTGTTGCTGCCGATTTGGGAGCCAATTACCAACTTAAAGACAGTGACGGATCGCACTATAGATTAAATCTTGGAATTGCAATTCGCAATATGGGTGGGATGACTTTTAAATCAGCGAACAATTCTGCGACCAATTATGTTCTTAATATCCAAGGTACCGATACGCTCGAGCTTAATCAGTTTCAGAATACCAAAAGTATGACTGAAGCAGAACGGTTGCTTTTGAATAGCGGATTTCTAAATAAAAACACGAATGATAAAAAAGATTTTAAAGTCAAGTTGCCTACCCTATTTTCGGGTTATGCCGATGTGAAAATCGTAACCTCGTTTTACGTGACGCTTTTCACCCAGCAACGACTCAAAAAAAATGAGGACAATGACCAAATCACAAGCCAGAATGTCATTTCATTAACACCTCGATATACGCTCAAAAATTACGAAATCTACGTGCCTTTTTCGCATAATGAACTCTCTGGAATTGCGGGCGGGCTCGGACTTCGCGTATATGGATTTTATATCGGGTCGGGTTCAATCATCACCGCGTTGCTCAGTGACGGCAAGCAGGCCGATGCTTATATGGGCTACAGTTTTAAATTTGATTAAATCGCACACATTTTATTGCTAAATTTGGGAAACCAATTTAACAAAGATGCCATTTAAAACCGATGTCAGATACCGGAGAGAAACACTCGTAAAGTTACTTTACAATATCAACCAACGCGAGAGCGAAATCATACAAGCCTTGTATGACGATTTCAAAAAGCCCGCGTTTGAGTCGGTGCTGACAGAAACCGGACTAGTCATTTCGGAACTCGAAAATACCATTAAAAATATCTCGTCCTGGACCAAGCGCAAAAGGGTTTTTCCATCGCTTTTGAATTTCCCGTCGCAGGACTTTATTTACAGTGAGCCGTATGGCAAGGTGCTCGTCATGGCGCCGTGGAATTACCCATTTCAACTTGCTATTACGCCCCTGATATCTGCCGTTGCAGCGGGAAATGAAGTCGTCGTAAAACCTTCTGAATTAACACCACAAACCGCGGCAATAATTACCAAATTGATCGCAGAAACTTTTCTCACGCAGCATGTCAGGGTCGTTGAAGGCGATGCCAAAGTCGCGCAAGAACTCTTACTGCAACGATGGGATTATATCTTTTTTACAGGGAGCGTCGCTGTGGGAAAACTCGTCGCAAAGGCTGCGGCAGAACACCTGACACCTGTAACGTTGGAGCTCGGAGGGAAAAATCCGTGCATTGTTGACCAAACGGCAACATTGCGGCTGGCAGCGAAAAGAATCGTCTGGGGCAAATTTTTAAACGCGGGGCAGACGTGCATTGCTCCCGATTATATTCTCATTCAGAACAAGGTTAAGGCGGCGTTTATTGGCTATCTCAAAGAAGAAATCGCGTTAGCGTATGGCGATGATCCCGAAATTTCTCCCGATTATCCGCGAATCATCAATCCCAAAAATTGGCAGCGACTCACTGGCTTGATCGAAGGAAACCACATTGTTCATGGCGGGCTGACAAATCCCAACGACAATTATATCGCGCCCACAATTATTAATGAACCTGGACTCGAAAGCGCATTAATGCAGGAAGAAATTTTCGGACCTATATTACCCATTTTATCCTACGAAAACGAGTCGGAACTCGGGACAATCATCTCCCGATATGAGAAACCGCTATCTCTTTATGTTTTTTCCTCTGATTCCGGTTTTACAAAAAGAATCATCGGTAAATTCTCTTTTGGCGGCGGATGCATCAACGATACGGTAATTTATTTCTCGAATAAACGGTTGCCTTTTGGCGGGGTTGGCCATTCGGGTATCGGTGC
>Ga0136636_10000064_pt1 | contig 37340 bp, 31 predicted proteins | sample AntDrymUQ8522106_2_FD_104653 | JGI IMG/M metagenome (GOLD analysis project Ga0136636, IMG submission 104653) | Polar desert sand microbial communities from Dry Valleys, Antarctica - metaG UQ852 (21.06) | ecosystem: Environmental > Terrestrial > Soil > Desert | place: Antarctica: Dry Valley... | reverse complement strand
TCGCCAGCATCAGCAGGGCAAGGCTACGTCGACCAACCCGATTGCGTCCATTTTCGCATGGACTGGCGGATTGAAGTTCCGTGGCAAGTTCGACGAAACACCTGACGTTACGCGTTTTGCCGAAACACTCGAGGAAGTCTGCATCCAGACCGTTGAAGATGGCCACATGACCAAGGATCTCGCGATCCTCATTGGCCCGGATCAAGCATGGATGACCACAGAACAGTTCTTTGAGCAGGTTCGCGCCAATCTCGAAGTCAAAATGGGCAGCTGGATGTAAATCCCGTCGCATTTGACGACAATAAAGCGCGGGGGGCGACTCCCGCGCTTTTTTATTGCCCCGCCCTTTCCTTCTCATGCTGCATGTGCGTAAAAGGAGGCCATGGCAGGTGAATTACAGACCGAAGGCATTAGCGATCTGCTCGTCATTCTTGGCGCAGCCGGCATCGTCATCCCAGCCTTCGCGCGGTTTCGCATCACGCCCGTTATCGGCTTCATTTTGGTGGGTATTCTCGTCGGACCAATGGGTCTGGGTAGCCTCGTTAATCAATATCCGCTGCTCGAATGGTTTACGATAACCGATACGGAGAGCATTGGCCCAATCGGCGAATATGGCATCATCTTGTTGTTATTTTCCATCGGCCTTGAACTGTCCTTCCGCAGATTATGGAAAATACGGCGTTTGGTGTTCGGCGTTGGTGCAGCGCAGTTGTTTGGCGCCGGCCTCATCATCGCCGCGGGCCTATATTTATTTGGCTATGGTGCGACCGCGGCGATCGGCATCGGCATCGCCTTGGCGCTTTCCTCGACGGCTTTGGTGTTGCCGATTTCAGGCACACATTCCGCCGTCGGAAAGTCGGCACTGGCAATGTTACTTTTCGAAGATCTTGCCATCGTACCGATTATTTTCGTGCTAGGCGCTTTGGCACCGCAAGCAGGGGCGGATTCTTGGGAAGGCCTCGTTACCGTTCTCTGGCAGGGAAGTCTCGTCATCGCCGCCATGCTTGTGCTTGGCCGTTTCTTCCTGCCGCGCCTGTTTGGACAAGCCGCCCGTACAAAAAGTCCTGAGCTGTTTGTCTCGGTCAGCTTACTCGTGGTGATCGTGGCAAGCCTAGCGACCGGCGCCGTCGGCCTTTCGCCGATTGTCGGCGCCATGATCGCAGGACTGTTAATCGCCGAAACCGATTATCGCACTGAAGTTGAAGTTATGACCGCGCCATTCAAAGGGCTGGCTTTGGGTGTTTTCCTGATCAGTATCGGCATGCAGGTAGATTTGCGCTTCGTTGCCGCCAACTGGGCGGCTCTCGGCGGCGCGGTAGCTGCGGTTGTCCTGATCAAGGCAACGGTGACTGCAAGCCTGTTAAAGCTGAACGGCGCACGGACCGGAACCGCCACCGAAACTGGCGTCCTAATGGGAAGCCCGTCGGAAACTACGCTGATTGTGCTGGGTGCAGCAGGCGCAGCGCAGATCATCGACGGCGCCACTATCAATTTCTGGCAGGTTGCAACAGCTATCGGCCTGACCATCACGCCCATATTGGCGCGCCTCGGGCACGATATGGCCCGCCGTCTGGAACTGCGCGAAAGCGATGACGAGATGCACGAAACAGACCCGACGCACGAACCGCGAACGGTGGTGATCGGCTTTGGCCGGGTGGGCAAATTGGTCGCCGACATGCTGACAACCCACGGCCAGCCCTATGTTGCGGTGGAGTCTAATGTGGATGCGGTAACGGCCGCGCGGCGTGCGGGTTACAAGGTTATCTTCGGCGACATCTCGCGGCCTGAAACCTTGGACAAATTAAGCTTGGGCCATGCAAAGGCGCTCATTCTCACCATGGACCAGCCGGTACTCGCCGAACATATCGTCAAGCGCGTCCGTCAATGGTTGCCGGACATTACAATCGTGGCTCGCGCCCGTGACACCGAACATGCCGCGCGGCTATATCAAGCGGGCGCAAGCGATGCAGTGCCCGAAACGCTGGAAAGCTCGCTTCAATTGTCGGAAGCGGTACTGGTTGATTTGGGCGTCGCCATGGGGCCCGTGATCGCGTCAATCCACGAAAAACGGGACGAATTCCGGCGGCAGATAAAGGAAGCCGGAGGCCTTGATGAGGCCCCCAAGCTGAAACTTACCTCTTAACCCGCGATTTTTGCCTTAATCGCATCCAACGCAGCTTGCGCCAATTCAGCGCCAGCTGGACCACCGCCTTGCGCCATGTCAGGGCGTCCGCCGCCACCTTGCGCACCCATGGCCTCAGTCGCCGCGCGCACGAGGTCTGGCGCAGTGATGCTGCCATGCAACGACGACGAGACGGCAACAACCACGGTATTGCTGCTTTCATTCGCGGCAATGATGGCAACGATGCCAGTGCCGATGGCCTTCATCTGGTCGTCCGCAAGACCACGCAGTGCCTTTGGCTCTATACTTGCAATAACTTGACCCATGAAAGTGACATCACCGATCTGTTCGGCTTCTGACTTCGGACCGCCGCCGCCTGACAGGGCGAGCGCGGTCTTTGCCTCGGACAGCTCCTTCTCCATCCGCTTGCGCTCGCTCATCAGCGTTTCAATGCGCACGGCAACTTCGTCCGGCGCAGTTTTCAACATCGCAGCGACGTTCTTCAATTGCGTTTCACGCCCAACCAGCCACAAGCGTGCAGCCTCTCCCGTCAGCGCCTCAATGCGGCGAATACCGCTTGCAACTGCACCTTCAGAAACGATGGTGAACAAAGCGATGTCGCCCAATGCGTTGACATGCGTGCCGCCACACAATTCGACGGAGTAATGCGCGTCATCGGCTTTACCCATGGTAAGAACGCGGACCTCGTCGCCATATTTCTCACCGAACAACGCTAGCGCCCCAGCGGCGACCGCGTCATCGGGCGTCATCAACCGCGTGTTCACGGCCTGATTGCCACGAATTTGCGCATTCACATCGGCTTCAACCAGCGCGATTTCTTCCGCTGTAACTGCCTTATTGTGGGAAAAGTCAAAGCGCAGACGGTCAGGCGCAACCATACTGCCCTTTTGCGTCACATGGCCGCCCAACCGGTGGCGTAACGATGCATGCAGCAAGTGCGTCGCGCTATGGTTGGCGCGTAACGCGTCACGGCGTTCAGTGTCGATCTTCAGCGTAACGAAATCGCCGACTTTGATCTCTCCGGTTCCGATAGTGACCTGATGCGCATGCAGGCGGCCCAGGGGCTTTGCTGTGTCCGTCACCTCACCACGCATGTTACTGCTATAGATAACCCCAGCGTCGCCCATCTGGCCGCCGCTCTCGCCATAAAACGGTGTTTGGTTTGTAATGACCGTGACCGTGTCGTTGGCAACAGCCGATTGCACTTCGATGCCGTCATTGACGAGCGCGACAACCTGCCCCTCGCCTTCGCTCGCGGCATAACCAGTGAATTCGGTTGCGCTTACGCGTTCGGCAATATCGAACCATACATCGTCGGATGCCTTGGCCCCGGAACCCTTCCAAGCGGCACGGGCCATGGCTTTTTGGTTGTTCATGGCGGTTTCGAAACCATCCTGATCAATGCCAAAACCTTGCGCACGCAACGCATCTTCGGTCAGGTCATATGGGAAGCCATAAGTGTCGTAGAGCTTGAACGCGGTGTCGCCAGCCAAAATGGCGCCGGGCATCATACCTGCGGTCGCTTCGTCCAATAACTTTATACCCTTGTCGAGCGTGCGGCGGAACTGCGTTTCCTCCTGCTGCAGTGTCGCTTCAATCAACGGCTGTGCGCGCAACAATTCAGGGTAAGCCGCACCCATTTCAGCGGCCAAGCTGCCGACCAGCCGGTGCATCAGCGGTTCTTTCGCGCCGAGAATATGGGCGTGCCGCATGGCGCGGCGCATGATACGCCGCAATACATAGCCGCGGCCCTCGTTGGACGGCATCACGCCATCGGCCAGCAGGAAGCTTGTTGAACGCAAATGGTCCGCAATCACGCGGTGGCTGGCCTTTTGATCGCCCACAGCCTTCGTACCCGTGAGCTCCTCAGACGCGTTAATCAGCGCCTTGAACGTGTCGGTGTCGTAGTTGTCGGGGACACCTTGCATGACCGCAGCGATGCGCTCTAAGCCCATGCCGGTGTCGATGGAAGGCTTCGGCAACGGCACATCGGTGCCATCATCCTGCCGCTCGAACTGCATGAACACGAGGTTCCAGATTTCGACAAAACGGTCGCCATCTTCGGTTGGGCTTCCCGGAGGTCCGCCAAAGATATGGTCGCCATGATCATAAAATATTTCGCTGCACGGTCCGCATGGACCAGTGTCGCCCATGGACCAGAAATTGTCTGTCGTAGCGATGCGGATAATGCGTTCTTCGGGCAGGCCAGCAATTTTGCGCCACAGGTCGAACGCCTCATCATCGGTATGATAAACGGTCGTTGTCAGCCGCGCGGGGTCAAGTCCCCATTCCTTCGTCAGCAACGTCCAAGCGTGGGTAATCGCCTGCTCTTTGAAATAATCACCGAATGAAAAGTTCCCCAGCATTTCGAAGAATGTGTGATGGCGCGCGGTGTAACCGACATTGTCGAGATCATTGTGCTTGCCGCCTGCCCGCACGCATTTCTGGCTTGACGCCGCGCGCGGAACCTCACGACTTTCCAGACCAGTGAAAACGTTTTTAAAGGGCACCATCCCGGCATTGACGAACATCAATGTCGGGTCGTTATACGGCACCAGTGGTGCAGACTGCACAACGTCATGGTTTGCACCCCCGAAATAATCGAGGAAGCCGCGGCGGATATCATTGGTCGATGTCATAATGACAGCGACTTAGGGAACGACTCGCCGCGCTGCAAGCTGGATATGCAGTCCAGCGCCTTCGTCACGCATAGGCATAAGGTCCCCCCTTTTCGAGCGCGGCCTGAAACGCAGGACGCGCATGGATTTTTTCGACAAACGCCGTGACGTTCGGGAGGTTCGCGGCGCGTCCCATTTTGACCGCAGCTTCTGCGGGAAAGCTCATCATAATATCCGCCCCGGTCAGGCTATCGCCGACAAACCAGCCCGTCGCATTTAGACGGTCGTCCATGAACGCAAAATGGCTGTCCAGTTGCTGATTGATGCGCGGGTGTAGTGGTGCTGCAGCCTCGCCTAACCGTGCAGTATAGAGGTTGAGCAAGATCGGCGTCATCGCCGAGCCTTCTGCAAAGTGCAGGAATTCGAGATAGCGGATATGCGCGTCAGTTCCGCGCGCAGGTACGAAATGCCCGCCGCCATGACGTTCGCACAGATATTCAACAATGGCGCCGGATTCGAAGATTACCGTCCCGTCATCTTCAATCAGTGGCGATTTGCCCAAGGGATGGATGTTCGTCAGCGCTTCCGGCGCGAGGTTCGTCATTGCATCACGGGCATAATGGCGGATTTCATAAGGAACATTAAGTTCTTCAAGTAGCCACAATATACGCTGCGAACGCGAATGGTTGAGATGATGCACGATGATGGTCATGGACGGTCCTTATGTTGGTGGTCGTTATCGTGATGGATGCAAGCGGCGAGCTCACGTACGAGCTTGGCGGCTACGATTGCCGTAACATCGTTGACGTCCCTCGCGGGGTTCAGTTCAACAATATCCGCGCCAACAATCTGCGCGCTTTGTCGCGCCAGTATCGACAAGACTTCGCGAACAGTTAAACCGCCCGGCTCCGGATGCGCCACGCCCGGTGCTTCGGATGGGTCGATACCGTCAAGGTCGATGCTGATGTACAACGGGCCTTCGAGAACGGGCACCTGCTCTGCGCGGAAATCTAGCATTGGTAGTATCTCGACATCGTACCGCTCCGCCTGCTCACGGCAGTGCTGGTTCAGCGTGCGGATTCCCACCTGAACAATACGGCTCGCATGCCCCGCTTCCAATATACGCGCAAAGGGCGACGCATGACTGCGCGGGTTGCCTTCAAAGTCCGCATAAAGGTCAGGATGCGCATCAAAATGCAGGATGTTCAACGGCCCGTGGCGCGCCGCCAACGCAGCAACGATTGGATAGGTCACCGCGTGATCCCCGCCAAGCAAAAGCGGGATTGCGCCAGCGTCCATAGTCGAGGTAACCGCCTGAATGATCAACGCGTCATCGGCAGCGCAGTCGATATCTGACAACATTAAATCGCCGAGGTCGTCGAGCGCAATATCAGTGCCAATTTCATGGCCGGACTGCGTGGACAAATTACCTCTGTCACTCCATAACGCCGCGCGGATCGCCGCCGGTGCCAGTGCCGCACCGCGTTCGAACGAACTGTTGTGATCAGTGGGCAATCCGATGAGATGAATGTGCGGCGACATGCGGGCAGTTGCGCGTTAGCAAGGGCGACTGTCAAGGGGCTGAGCGAGTGTGCGGAACCCAGTCTGCATATATGACGACGGCTTGCGCATTTTATCCAGACACAAATGACCCGCCCCAGGGTGGACTAGGGCGGGTCGAAAGCAGCGGCCTCAGGCAAGGCCGCGCTTGTTCCTAAACACAGAGCCTGTCTTAAACGTCATCGTCCGCGTCAGGGCCTGTCATAAGGACCTCAGCTACTTCTTCCGTCTTTCCGCGGATGGCCGCTTCCAAACGGGTTGCAACTTCAGGATTCTCGGTCAGGTAATTTTTTGAATTCTCACGGCCTTGGCCAATACGGATCGAATCATAGCTAAACCAGCTACCCGATTTCTCTACCAATCCGGCTTTCACGCCCAAATCGAGCAGCTCGCCCGTTTTGGAAATGCCCTGGCCATACATAATATCAAATTCGACCTGCTTGAATGGCGGCGCCACCTTGTTCTTAACAACCTTTACGCGGGTCGTATTGCCCACAATCTCTTCGCCTGCCTTAATCTGTCCCGTACGGCGAATGTCCAAACGTACGGATGCATAAAACTTCAACGCATTACCACCCGTTGTGGTTTCAGGCGAACCATACATGACGCCGATCTTCATACGGATCTGGTTGATGAAGATGACCATGCAGTTAGACCGGCTAATCGAACCTGTAATCTTGCGGAGCGCCTGACTCATCAAGCGGGCCTGCAGGCCAACATGGCTGTCACCCATTTCGCCTTCAATTTCCGCGCGCGGGACAAGAGCCGCAACCGAGTCGATAACGATAATGTCAACTGCGTTCGAACGCACCAGCGTGTCAGCGATCTCAAGCGCTTGCTCACCTGTATCGGGCTGCGACACAATAAGATTATCGACATCCACGCCAAGCTTCTTAGCATAGCCGGGGTCAAGCGCATGCTCTGCATCGATGAATGCCGCTGTGCCGCCCGCTTTCTGCGCCTCTGCAATCACATGCAAAGTCAGCGTCGTCTTGCCTGAACTTTCAGGACCATAAATTTCAATCACGCGCCCTTTTGGCAAACCACCAATGCCAAGCGCGATGTCCAGCCCGAGCGAGCCCGTGGATACTGCGTCAATGCTGATTGCCTCACGGCTGCCCAGCTTCATTGCCGAACCCTTGCCGAATGCGCGATCAATCTGCGCCAAGGCTGCTTCTAACGCCTTTTCACGTTCCGAATTTTTCATAGTTTTTGCCTGATTCCCATCAATTACCTTGAGACTTGCTGCCATTTTTCCACTCCTTAGCGTCATGCCTATTCCAGAAGACTTACCCGGAACACCACCTATGTACGCCTTCTGTTCCAAAAGAACAAGAGCGGAACAAATAAATTTACATACGTTATTTCAATAACTAACCTAATCGTCCTTCGCAAGCGCGTCGTGAACGGCCTCCGCAATCTGCTGGACGGAAAATGGCTTAGCTAGGAACGACACATTGTCGAGGCTGATCGTCTCGCGCAGTTGCTCTTCGGCGTAACCCGACATGAACAGCAGCCGAATCTCGCCGTAACTTTCACGCAACTGCCGCGCCATCGACGGGCCGTCCAAATTGGGCATCACGACGTCGGAGACCACCAGGTCATAGCGCTTTCCATCGGCGAAAAGCTCAAGCGCTTGTTCGCCATCGCTCGCGGTTTCGACCACATAGCCTTGCCGCACAAGCGCACGTTCGGCGACGGCGCGGACCATATCTTCATCTTCAACGATCAAGATCCGGCCACTACCCCACAGGTCCTTTGGTTTGTACAGTTCGCGCTTGGCTATTTCAGGTGCTGGAATTTCGCCCCGATGCACCGGCAGGAAAATGTCGAACCGCGTTCCCTCACCGGGTTTCGAATCCGCAAAAATGAACCCGCCCGATTGTTTCACGATGCCATAGACCGTCGACAGGCCAAGCCCTGTTCCCTTGCCCATTTCCTTGGTCGTGAAGAACGGCTCGAATATTTTCGACAAATTCTCCTTGGGAATGCCAACCCCGCTGTCTTCGACCGACAGTTGAACATAATCGCCGATGGGCAGGAATTCACTGCCCATAGCGGAGACTTCGCTTTGGCTGACCGCTGCCGTGCTGATATGCACAACGCCTCCCTTGGGCATCGCATCGCGTGCGTTGACACCCAAGTTGATGATGACTTGCTCAAGCTGCCCCGGGTCAGCACGGACCGCCCCGACACCGCGCCCATGATGCACCTCAAGCCGCACCGTCTCACCCAACAGGCGCTTCAACAGGCTGGAGACATCCGCCACCACATTGGCGAGTTGAAGGATTTGCGGACGCAAGGTTTGCTGCCGCGAAAAGGCCAACAATTGTCGTGTCAGGCTGGCGGCGCGGTTCGAGTTATTCTTGATTTGCTGGATATCGTCATAATCGCTGTCACCCGGCTGATGCCGGAGCAACATCAAGTCGCAATAGCCGATAATCGCAGTCAGAATATTGTTAAAATCATGCGCGACCCCGCCGGCAAGCTGTCCGATCGATTCCATCTTCGTCTGTTGCGCAACTTGACGTTTCAGGGTGATTTCTTCGCTATTGTCCTTTAGCCCAAGCAACACGGCAGCTTCACCCAGCCCCCGTACGCCCGCTATGGATAACGCAATAACCTCGTCCGGGCGTTCCTTTAACCGGATCGCGATATCGCCCGAGGTCATGGAACCGCTACCGTAACGACGGATGCTATCGAGCACCGCGCCTTTGTCTTCGTTAATGACCAGATCGCCCGGATAAAGGGGCAGTTTGTTCGCCTCAACATCCAGAACCCGTGCGAATGCATCATTGGCAAACAGGAAACGTCCATCGCGGTCAACGAGCGCCAGACCAAGCGGCAGGGTCGACAGCAATTGTTCCACATGCGCTAGGGCGAGGCCGCGATCAACTTTTGCGCCCTCCTCATCAACCGCAAGCAAAAGCGCCGCCCCTTCGGCACTATTCTCGTTCAAAGGCACATGCAGCAACCGAATCGGCAAGCCGCGGCGGCCTTCACGTTCAAAAAAGACGCTACCTTTTTCATCCATCCGGACAAAGTCAGCAAACGGCTGCCCTGTGACAGGTTCCAGATCGGAGCCAGTCGCGCGCAACCCAAAAGCGGCATTGGCCGCGCGCACCCGGCCGTCGGAGTCCAGCGCCACCGCCATCACGCCGCTACTCGACATCGCCCGGCCGATCCGGCCGGTGATGAGCTCAATCGCGCGACTTTCAACCGCGAGCTTCTCAACGACAGCCAGACGCCACAGCAGATATTCGTCCGCCGCGCCTGCACGCGCGACGATGACGCTGTAACTTCGACCGTCCTTGTCGATCGTATGGATATCGGCGTTGCCGTCTCGCCACGCGGCGCGGCCAGCGGCAACAAGCAGTGCACGGTTTGTGTCGTCAACGCCGATATCGGGCGGTGCCTTCAGTCCCGGAAAGGCAAAGGTAAAATGGTCGTTTGCGCACACCAGCCGTCCAGCGCGGTCACTAATCGCTATTGCTGCATTGCTGAGTTGAGTGGCAGCATGGGTCATCGACCAATCGGGCACCGAAAACTCGGCCACGCTTTCGACAGCAGGGTCGGTGCGGAAAAAATGAACGAGCCCACCAGCGGCGATTATGGCGCTAGCGCATGATCCAACCAGAATGATATTTTCGGTCGCAAACCACAGAATTGCCAACGAGAAGATTGTCGTCAGCGCCAGTACCGAGAGCTTTTGGTAATCCAGCCGAGAAGATACCTCGACATCCCCGCCAAGCATCTGAAACTCAGTTGGCGGGGATATCTTGTTCAAAGCGGCTCCTTACCAGATGCGAACACGGTCCTCAGGTTTGAGGTATAATTTTCCATCCGCTTTCGGCTGGAACGCATCGTACCATTTGTCAAGATTGCGCACCACCCAAGCGCGCTGGGCCGATGGACTGTGCGGGTCAGTTATCAGCCGCTGGCGCAAATTCGCCTCACGGTAATTCCGCCGCCACACCTGCGCCCATCCTAGGAAAAAGCGCTGATCTCCAGTCATTCCGTCAAGCACAGGTGGTTCCTTGCCATTTAGCGATGTCCGATATGCGTCATACGCAATCGTCAACCCCGCCAAATCGCCGATATTTTCGCCAAGCGTGAATTCCCCTTTCACCGATGCGTCCGGAAAAATTTGGTACGCGTCATATTGCGCGATCAGTTTCTTGCCCGCTGCTTCAAACGCCTTCACATCGCTTTCGGTCCACCAATCGGAAAGCTTACCCGTAGCATCATATTTCGCGCCTTGATCATCGAAATGATGGCTGATTTCATGACCAATTACCGCGCCGATGCCGCCATAATTGATTGCCGGGTCGGCTTTCGCATCGAAAAATGGAGGTTGCAAGATGGCCGCAGGGAACACGATCTCGTTCATACCGAAATTCGCATAGGCGTTTACAGTTTGCGGCAACATGCCCCATTCCCACCGACGAATTGGTTGGCCCAGCTTCGACATATTGTCGTCAAAGCTCCATTGGTTCGACCGCAGGTCATTACCAAACACATCGCCCCGAACGATTTTCAGTTTGGAATAATCTTTCCAACGGTCTGGATAGCCAATTTTCGTTGTGAAGTTTGCCAACTTTGTGCGGGCCTTCACTTTGGTTTCGGGCTGCATCCAGCTTAGGCCATCGATCCTACGGCCCATAGCAGCAAGTACGTTTTTGACGAGCACATCCATCGATGCCTTGGTTTCGGGCGGGAAATATTTGGCGGCATAGACCTTGCCGACTTCGTCACCCACTGTGCCCTCAGTCAATGCAACTCCGCGTTTCCAGCGGGGCTCGCGCTGCGGCGTGCCCTGAAGTGTTGTACCGTAAAACGCGAATGTCGTATCTGCGACCGAATCGGGCAGGACATTGGAGAAGCTCGACAAGCTGTTGACGATCATCTGGTCCTTCAAGACCGACAAATCCGTTTCCGCATAAATCTTCGATATGCCCGTCAGCGCGCTTGGCTGGCTGACGATCACATCCGTGATCTTGGGGCTAAGCTTCGTCAGAATAGGCGACATTTTCAGGCCGGGCGTCAGTGCGTCCAACTCAAGCAAAGACATTTTGTTGTAGGTCTTGGTGGCATCGCCAGAATCTTCCCGCGTCCACTGCACACCGGCGATCTGCTTCTCCATGGCAAAGATGGCATCCGCGCGCGCTGCTGCATTTTTCTCACCTGCAAGCGTGAGCATCTTGGCAAGGTATTCCTTATAAGCCTTTCTTATCCCTTCGAATTTATCATTTTCGACCAGATACATGTCGCGGTCGGGCAAGCCAGTACCGCCTTGATATATTTGGAAGATGTAGACGTCCGGATTTTTGTCATCCTGCCCAACATAACCGCCGAATAAGGCACCTACGCCATTGCGCGCCGCCGTCGGCATCAGTGTTTCAAAGGCCGCCTTGCTTTTCACGCCGCGCACGGTCTTCAGCCATGACTGAATAGGCTTTAGTCCCTTTTTCTCGACCGCTGCCTGGTCGATATAGCTTGCATATACGTCACCTGCCTTGCTGCCTTTGCGGTCCTTTTCCGTTTCAAGCACAAGTTTGACGCGATCCTTCGACAGATCATCGAGAGCAGTGAACATGCCATAGTTAGACTTATCCGCCGGAATGGGGGTTTGGGCTGCCCACTTCCCACTGGCGTAAAGATAAAAGTCGTCTGCAGGCGACACGCTTGTATCCATGCCCGCGCTATCAAAACCAAACGAACCGAGTTGCGGGCCGTCTGGGCTGGCTTCGTGTGATGGCGTAGGCGCTTCTTGCGCGAAGGCTGGCACCGACAGCGAAGCCAACGAAACTGAGGCGGCCAACGCCAGCTTATTTGCAAATTTCATACTCATACTCCCCGAAATATTATGGGGAGACGCTAGGACTGCGTAGATACGCCCGACAAAGCCTTATCCACCAGACGCAACTGATTTCGACCGGCGACGCCATTTGGCACTGATCCGCCAACGCCAGAACCAGGCCGCGATGAAATATCCAACGACCGCCATCACAATCGAGATGATTGCCAGCCCCGCGATCCCCTGAACCAATGCAAGCGGCGCTTCATTCCAAACATAATCGCCCCAGGCAGACAATGGCGCAGATGTCTCAATCAGTTCATAAAAGCGCGCAGAACCGTTGTTTAAACGCAGCACCGATTCTCCCACATAGACTGATCCGAACAATATGAACGGGGTGGTTGCCGGCATGCTGAGAAAAGTCATGGCCGCACCGATAGGGATATTGGCGCGGAATGGCAGTGCCAGTAACGCGACACCGGCAATCTGAACACCCGGTATCAGAAGGAAAATGCCTACAAGTAAACCAAGCGCAACCCCGCGTGGCACCGAACGTCGCGTGAACCGCCACAACGCAGGGTGGAACACGCGCTGCGCAAAGGGACGCAGAAAACGACTGCGTTCAAAGCTGTCCCGCGTTGGCGCTTGCTTGTGCAACCAGGCGTTGAATTTGCTCATCCACGATCCCGCATGATTCGTCCTTGCTCACGTTTCCAATCGCGCTCTTTTTCCGTCGCGCGCTTGTCTGGTGCCTTTTTACCCTTTGCCAACGCCAGTTCCACCTTAGCTCTGCCCCTGCCGTTGAAATAAATCGACAGCGGAACGAGCGTCATGCCCTGTCGCATCACTGCGCCATGCAGCTTATTTATTTCACGTTCATTAAGCAGCAACTTGCGTGGACGTTTCGGCTCATGATTATTGCGGTTGCCGTGGCTGAATTCCGGAATATTGGCGTTGATGAGCCATATCTGGTCGTCGCGCACCTCGGCATAGCTCTCGGCGATTGACCCTTCTCCAAAACGAAGTGACTTAACCTCCGTGCCTGTCAGGACAATTCCAGCTTCATATTTGTCATCGATATGAAAGTCATACCGTGCCCGCCTATTTTCGGCGACCGTTTTGACTTTGTTAAATGCTTCGGGCTTTGGACGAGTCATTAGATGAGACCTGCATTCTCCAAGGCGGCATCAACCTGCAAACAGCTAGCCTCACTTGGCGGTGTCATCGGCAAGCGTAGTTCTGTCGGAAAGCCTTCTATAACCCGCGACAACGCATATTTGATCGGCCCTGGAGATGCATCAGAAAACAAAGCTAAATGAAGGGGATAGAGCTTGTCATTAAGCTCCCGTGCCAGATTATAATCACCCGATGCACAGGCCGCCTGAAATTCCGCGCAAAGCTTCGGCGCGACATTGGCTGTAACCGAAATACATCCCTTCCCGCCTGCTGCGTTGAACGCGAGAGACTGCTCATCCACGCCTGAAAGCAGGCAGAAGTCGGGTCCACATGCCAAACGGTGATCGGTAACGCGTGGCATATCGCCACTTGCGTCCTTGATGCCAATCACTGTCGGCAGCTTCGCTAGACGGGCGACTGTCTCGGGCTTTATGTCGGTCACGGTGCGGGCAGGCACATTGTACAGTAGGATCGGCAAATCGTTCTTTTTCGTCATATGTTCGAAATGCGCGTAGATGCCCTCTTGGTTTGGGCGATTATAATATGGCGCGACCACCAGTCCCGCTGCTGCTCCACTTTTTTTGGAAAAGTTCAGGTGGAGAACAGCGTTGTTTGTATCATTTGATCCGCAACCAGCGATGACGGGCACGCGGCCGGCGGCTTGCTCAATACACACCTCAATGACGCGATGGTGCTCAGCGTTAGACAAGGTCGATGCCTCGCCAGTGGTGCCTGCGGGCACAAGTGCGCTGGAGCCTTGCTCGATCTGCCAATCGATCAACGCGCGAAAATGCTTTTCGCTAAACGCTCCGTCGCGAAAAGGAGTCACTAGAGCCGGTATTGATCCGGAAAACATAGTATATGACTTTCATTCTGGCCCATATTGCCTGTTAAGGTGTATATAGTCGTTCGTTCAGCACCTGATAAGGATTGGGCTCATAATATGTCCAGCATGGTAAAGCATCTCATTTCGGCATCAGCATTAATAATTCCGTTTGTTGCGTCGGCCTCGGCGCAGCAATCCGAAGGCGTCGTTTGGCAGAGCGGCACTGGAAGCGGACAGGCAACTGCGCCATCAGGGCAGCCTTTGTCTACGCCGCTTGTTTATGATCCAAGCGAAGGCAAAATCCCGGCCGCATTGCAGCGATGGAAAATGTTAAGCGAACCCGGTAATTATAGCTTTAACGATTATGCCTCATTTTTGATGCTCTACCCGGATTGGCCAAATACCGACGACATGCGGAAGAAAGCGGAACTGGCGATCAATCCCCTGTCTTATTCGCCAAACCAAGTGGTCGCTTATTTCGACCGCTTGCCACCGGTCACCAATGAAGGCCGGGCAAAGTTTGCGCTGGCGCTAGAGTCTGTTGGCGACAAGGCCCGTGCCGAAGCACAAGCGCGCGAAGCATGGCGCGGTGGTGCATTGAGCGATGATGATGAGGCCCGCGTGTTCCGGATTGCGGGTAGCAAGTTTACCTCCGCTGACCATGATGCGCGCGTAGATCGGCTGTTATGGTCCGGATCAACGCGCGGCGCAGAACGCTGGATCGCTTACACCTCGCCGCAGCGTCGACCAGCTTTTGTCGCAGCACTTGCGACACGGATGAAGGCACCTGACGCGGAATTGAAGGTTCAAGAGGCCGGCGCATTGGCAAATAGTGAGGCAAGCCTGCTTGCTGCCCGCGTCGATGCGATGCGCGCTGCTGGCAACAGCTTTGGTGTGCGCGAATTGCTCGCCAACCGTGGAAATCTTGCAGCGCCAGTGCCTGTTCTCAAGGATTGGTACCAGCTGCTGCTCACGCACGCACGTGCTGCTGAAAATGACGGCCAATATGACGTGGCCTATCGTATTGCGTCGCGTGTTGATGATGCTGTGCCTGCTGGCCTGATATTGGCGGACCAGGACCTCACCACACGTGATCGCTATACAAGCCTGACTTGGCTGGCCGGGTCAGTCGCAATGGACCGCTTGGGCCGTCCGCGCGATGCGGTGAGCATGTTCGAACGTTATGCCTCTGCTGCAAAAACAGCGCAAACCCGCTCGAAGGGTTTCCACTGGGCTGGTAAAGCCGCCGCAAAGGCTGGTGACCAGTCGAGTGCAACCCGATACCATGAGCAAGCGGCAGCATATTATGAAAGCTTCTTTGGACAGTTGTCCTTGGAACAACTGCGCCGTCCGTTGCCACAAGTTCCGCGTGTGGCGGCCACACCGCCAGTTCTCACCGACGGCAATGTTCCGCCGGTGCATCTGGCCGCGGCGCTTGCAGCAAAATATGGCAGCTGGCGCGACCAGAGCAACTTTTTCAGGGCCATTGCGCGGCATTCCGACGACCGCAACGAATATGCGGCTGCGGTTGGCCTCTCACAAAAGCTTGGCCGTCCGGACCTTGCGGTGATGGCAGGACGCGCAGCGCGGACAGATGGTATTCCCGATTTACTTGGAAACAGCTATCCAACCGTCAACATTCCAGCCGCGCATAGCCGGACGTGGACGCTTGCCCACGCCATTATGCGCCAAGAAAGCCAGTTTGACCGCGCAGCCGTCAGCCACGCAGGCGCTCGCGGCCTGATGCAGTTAATGCCAGGAACCGCACGCGAGACCTCAGGCAAAATTTTTTTGGCCTACCGCCCCGATGCGCTCACGGTTGACACCGATTACAACATTGCGTTGGGCGCCACCTATATTGAGCGCATGCTGGATTATTATGGCGGCAATTACCCGTTGGCGATAGCCGCTTACAATGGTGGACCCGGCAATGTGAACAAATGGCTCCGGGCATATGGCGACCCGCGCACCGGCAGCATCGGCATCATGGATTGGATTGAGAAAATCCCGCTCAGCGAAACGCGCGATTATGTTTACCGCGTGCTCGAAAATGCGGTAATGTATGACCATCTCCATCCAGAGAAGGCCCGCGTGCGTTCATCAACGCCGCTCAGCACCTATTTGGGTAAATCGACGCCGGGTTAACGCTTTCCCGTTCGCGTCGAGCGCAGTCGAGACACCGTGAAAATTTGCGCCACCTCTTGGGTCTCTCGACTTTGCGCAACGTCAGCAGCAAAGGCAATTACATGGCCGAGCGCACCAACCCGATCACCCAAGCCGGATTCGCGGCCTTACGCGAACGCTATGAGCAATTGTTCGCCATCGACCGCCCTGCGGTCGTTGAAATCGTCCACTGGGCCGCAGGCAATGGCGACCGAAGCGAAAATGGAGACTATATCTACGGTCGCCAAAAACTGCGCGCCATTGATCGGGAGCTGGGCCAGCTGTCGAAGAAGATGAAGGTCGCCCAAATCCTCGACCCATCCAAGCAGCAAGACCGGAGCCGGATATTCTTCGGTGCGTGCGTCACCATTGCAGATGTCGACGACGTACAACGAACCATCACAATCGTCGGTGACGATGAAGCAGATGCCAGCAACGGCCGCGTTGGCTGGAATGCGCCACTATCGCGTGCTCTGAGGGGCGCGAGTGTGGGTGACGTTAAGGCGGTAAACCTGCCAACGGGTCCCAAGGAGTGGGAAGTATTAAGTATCGACTACCCCTTGGGGGAATAGCCAATCGTCCGCTGTGCAAGCGCGACGATCTCCGGGTTTGCCTCCGGAAATTCCTGCGGCACGCTTTGCTCAAGTTCTTGAATGACATGGCTAAGAACAGCAATCCGCGCCGATTTCTGGTTGTTGCCGTCGATAACGGTCCATGGTGCCCAATGCGTATGCGTGCGCTTGAACATATCCTTTAGCGCGGCAAGATAATCGGTCCGCTTTTCGCGATTGCGAAAATCCTCTGCTGTGACTTTCCACCGTTTGGCTGGATCATCCAGCCGTTCAGTCAGAACCTTGTCCTGCGTTTCGGCGGTCACATGTAGGAATATTTTGATAATCTTCGTGCCGATTTCGCCTTGGCGCGATTCAAATTCGTTGATCTCGTCATAGCCGCGCCGCCATTCCGCCTCATTGCAGAACCCCTCAACGCGCTCGACAAGTACGCGCCCATAATGGCTTCGGTCCCAAATACTGATTTCCTGCTTTCCCGGCAATTTGTTCCAGAATCGCCACAGAAAATGCTTGTCCTTTTCCTCTTCGGTCGGTGCTGAAATCGGGAACACTTGGTAATAACGCGGATCGAGCGAAGAGGTCATGCGCTTTATGGCACCACCCTTGCCTGCGGCATCCCAGCCTTCGAAAATGATTAAAGTGCGCGCTTCATGGAGAATATGCAGCGCCTGCAGCTCCGACAATCGGTCCTGAAGGCTTTTCAGGTCCTTGTCATACGTGCCGTCATATTTTTTGCCAGATTCATATTGGGAAAGATCGATGGACATTCGAGCTTTCCAGCACCTATTGCCAACATAGACAAGCGAAAGCGCGCCGATGTCCCCAAAAGGGACACAGCGCGCACATATTGTGTAGTTGGTATCAGGCCTTCGGCGGCTGTTCTACGACGCGAATATTCAATTCGCGCAATTGCTTAGCCATGGCAGGTGAAGGCGCGCCCATCAAAAGGTCTTCGGCCCGCTGGTTCATCGGGAACAGCGTGATTTCACGCAAATTTTGCACACCGCATAACAGCATTACCATCCGGTCCACCCCTGCGGCCATACCGCCGTGCGGTGGCGCGCCGAATTGGAACGCGCGATACATGCCGCCAAAGCGCTCCTCAACGTCCGCCTGCGTCAATCCAGTGAGTTCAAACGCCTTGACCATCAGATCGGGGTGCTGGTTCCGGATTGAACCCGAGGCCAGCTCGTAGCCGTTGCAGACCATGTCATACTGATAGGCCTTGATGGTGAGCGGATCCTGGGTTTCCAACGCCTCCAGCCCGCCCTGAGGCATTGAGAAGGGGTTGTGGGCAAAGTCGACCTTTTTGTCTTCCTCGCTCCACTCGTAGAACGGAAAGTCGATGATCCAACAGAAACGGAATGCGTCTTTCTCGATCAGGTCAAGCTGCTCGCCCGTCCGTGTGCGTGCCGCGCCAGCAAGTTTGGCTGCTTGCTCTTCCTTGCCGGCGGCAAAGAAGCAACCATCGTCAGGGCCAAGTCCAATCGCGTCGTAAAGCGCCAACATGCCCTCTTCGCCATGGTTCTTGGCAATTGGCCCGCCAAATTCGCCGCCCTTGCGGGTGACATAGCCAAGGCCAGCATGTCCTTCGCTGCGCGCCCATTCGTTCATTTCATCAAAGAATTTACGGCTCTTTTCCGCGGTCCTTGGTGCAGGGATAGCGCGAACAACGCCGCCGCCTTCGACAATGCGTTCGAACAAGCCAAAGCCCGACGTTTTGAAATGGTCGGTAACGTCATGGATAATTAGCGGGTTGCGCAAATCGGGCTTGTCCGTTCCGTAATCCAGCATAGCCTTTGAATGCGGGATACGCGGGAATTGACCTGCTGGCGTTACTTTCTTGCCATCGGCAAAAGCTTCGAACACGCCAGCCATCACTGGCTCCATCGTGTCCCAGATTTCTTCCTGCGTCACAAAGCTCATTTCCAGATCAAGTTGGTAAAATTCGCCCGGCAGGCGATCAGCGCGCGGATCTTCGTCACGGAAGCAAGGCGCGATCTGGAAATAACGGTCGAAACCGGCGACCATCAACAACTGCTTATATTGCTGCGGCGCTTGCGGCAGCGCAAAGAACTTGCCGGCATGGATGCGACTTGGCACGAGGAAGTCGCGTGCACCCTCCGGGCTGGACGCGGTGAGGATTGGAGTTGAATATTCGGTGAAGCCAATATCTTCCATCCGGCGGCGCGTTTCGCGGATAATCTGTGTGCGCTTTACGATATTTGCGTGAAGCGTTTCTCGGCGCAAATCGAGGAAGCGGTACTTAAGCCGGGTTTCCTCAGGATATTCCTGCTCACCCGCCACCGGCAGTGGAAGCTCGTCGGATTTACTCAATACGGTCACGCTGCGGGCAAAGACCTCTATCTGGCCGGTTGGCAGATTGGCGTTCACTGTCCCTGCGCTACGTGCCTTCACCTCGCCATCGATGGTGATGACGCTTTCAAGGCGCAATGCTTCAAGAATCGGTAACGCCGGGCTATCAGTATCGGCAACGATCTGGGTCATGCCATAATGGTCGCGCAAATCGACAAACAACACGCCGCCATGGTCGCGCTTACGGTGGACCCAGCCCGACAGGCGGACGGTGTCGCCCACATGGGTATCGCGAAGTTCGGCGCATTTGTGCGTACGATAAGCGTGCATTGTTCACTCAATTCAAAAAAGCTGTGGAAAGCGGGCCTGTCAACAGTGCAGCGGCACTTTGTCAAGTCGTGAATGGGTGCTACGGCAACGCCCAATGCAGATTCATCCACTTATCTCCGACAGCAAACGCCTCGCCGAATTGTGCGCGCGCCTTGCACAATCGCCTTTTGTCGCGGTCGACACCGAATTCATGAGGGAAAATACATATTATCCCGACCTGTGCTTGGTTCAACTCGCCGACGCGAATGAAGCAGCAGCAATTGACCCAAAAGCAGAAGGTCTTGACCTGACGCCCATGCTCGACCTGCTGTGCAGCAACGAAGACGTGTTAAAGGTTTTTCACGCTGGCGGGCAGGACATCGAAATATTCTTCAACCTTACTGGCAAGACCCCGCATCCCATGTTCGATACGCAAATTGCGGCCATGGCGCTTGGTCAGGGTGAACAGATAGGGTATTCGAACCTGGTCGATCTGTGGATGGGTATCCAGCTGGACAAAGGCGCGCGCTTTACCGACTGGTCGCGGCGTCCGCTCGACAAGCGCCAGATTGACTATGCCATCGCCGACGTAACGCATTTGTCGGTCATTTTTCCGATGATGCTGGAAAAACTGAAAACTACGGGTCGCGGCGCGTGGTTGAATGACGAGATGGAACGGATTTCCGACGCTGCCAACTATCGCAATGACCCCGAAAACGCTTGGTCGCGGATTAAGGTTCAATCGCGCAAGCCTGAAGTGCTTGGCCGTCTTCAAGCAATGGCCGCGTGGCGCGAGAAAGAGGCGCAGCGCAAGAATATCCCGCGCGGGCGGATCATGAAGGATGAAACGCTGGCCGATATCGCCGCGCATCCTCCCAAAAGTCAGGCCGACTTGCCCAAGGTGCGTGGCCTGTCGCCAGCTTGGCGTGACAATGACATTGGAGCCCGCCTGATAGGGGTAATTGAAGCAAGTCAGCCCATGGCACGTGACGATTTGCCCGACCGTAGCCGTTCGGCTCCCGGCGGTGGCAAAGATGGGTCGCTGGTGGCTGACTTGCTGAAGCTTCTCCTAAAAATTCGGTCGCGCGAGATCAACGTGGCCCCGCGCCTGATTGTGCGGACGGAAGAACTAGAACGCTTGGCAGCTGGAGAACGCGAAGACCTTGAGGTCCTAACTGGCTGGCGATTTGACCAATTTGGACGCGATGCACTTGACCTCGTTGAAGGGCGGTTGGCGTTTGCAGTGGTCAATGGCAAGCTCAAGATGACGCTGACACATGAAGAAGACATGGTGCGCGAAACGCCGTCTTAGTTCAGCCTTCGAGAACCTTTTTCACCAAGGTCAAATTGACCGGCGCATTTTCCGCGAGCGCCATCGCGTTTGCGGACCGTGCAAATTTTTCAATGGCAACATAGCTGCGTTCAATACGGCGCTTCACGTAGCTTAACGCATCGATGCTGATCGCGGCACCGCGGTCAGCAAGCTGTTTTTGCAACAGTTGTTCGATCATCTCATCATCCGGCGGCGCAATATCGAGCAACAACGCTGCGCCCAACCGCGACTGCAAATCAGGCAGTGCGATGTTCCATTCCGATGGTTGCCAGCGCGAGATCAACAACAGCGGCACACCGCTTTCCTGCGAGCGGTTCCATGCATTGAACAATGTTTCGTCAGGGCTCGCCTCGGCCTCGTCAATGACCGTTCCGTTCTGCCCTGAAAAATACCGCGCCATAAGCGTTTTTCCCGAGCGCGCTGGCCCCGTCAGAATGGCGCAACGCTTTGCCCAGCCCGACGCGCTTGAAAGCCCGGCGAAGGCCGATGCGTTTGATTTGGTGATGATCAGGCTAGACGAAACGCCACTGCGCAATTCGTCCAGAGGCAAGGCGATCTGACGCATGGACCCGCTATAAACGCTTACGGCCGCGGTACAGGTGTAGAGGGCGCGGGCGTTGCCGGAACCTGCGCTTCTGGCACGATGGACTTCACAACCTCATCCAGCGAAGGCGCTGCGGATTCTTCGGGCAGCGCACCACTTTCATCAATCACGGCGCCGTCCTCGACTTCGCTTTCCAGATCCTCGTCTTCGACAACTTCGGGCTCAAGCACCAGCGACGCATCGGCGCGCAGGCGGCCCGAGGCGAAGGCCGATTGGAACAATTCATCCATCCGCACGACGGCTTGATCCATCATCGCTGGAATGCCCGCGCTGCTGGTCGTGCGCAGGGTGAATGAACCCAGAAATTTGTTGTCAGGACCGTAGCGCGCCGAAAAACGGCCAATGACTGGTCCACCAGGCCATTGGCGTTCGATCCGCGCGATGGGAATGATAACGTCAGCAGCACCAAATTGGTCTAGGATGGTGCGCCACCAAATGCGGCTGCGCCGTTCCGGCTGTCCAGCGTTAAGCAAAAGCGACTCGCCGCCTGCCCCGCTCGGACGGACATAATCGATGGTGCTGTCGGCCGTGCGATATTTGGCCCAGCTGCGCTGCCACGATGTGCGCTGTTCAAACACCGTCGGCGCGCCTGCCGAATAGGTCACCGGTAACAGCATCAATGGCGCAGAGCGTCGGGCAACGCCGCTAACGCCCAGCAATTGACCAGCACGGGCACGGTCGAATAAAACGCCAAGCTTTGCCACATAGCGGCGCGGGCCGATTTGTTCCTGCTCGACGACTATTGCTGCAGTGATGCCGTCCAGTGTCGAGTCGGACAAGCCAGCCCCTGCACTGCCATGGGTTTTGCGCCACAACGCCGCCCATGCAATGCGCTGTGCCTCTTCCCAACCCTTTTGCCGCGCTTCAAAGGCATTTTTGCCAACGACATTGACCGAAACGCCCGTAACTTCAAAGTCTCCGGCGCTGGCAATCGGCGCAATACCGCGCTTTGGCCCTTCAATCTGCGCAACCACAATCCCGCCGCCTATCAGCGCAAAAGGCAAGCCGATTGCTGCGACACGGAACCATTTTCTGCGCAAATTTGTCATCCGCGCACCTTTAGGCGACATAGACGTGGAATTCCAAGCCTGTTCTCGCTAACGGCGACAAATGGACGCAAAAGATCAGCAACCCGAATCCTACACTTACGCCAAGGCGGGTGTTTCCATTGAAACCGGCAATGCCTTGGTGCGCGCCATTGCGCCGCTTGCCAAAGCCACGCGCCGTGCAGGTGCAGACGCCGACCTTGGCGGATTTGGCGGCTTCTTCGATTTGAAAGCAGCAGGGTTTAATGACCCATTGCTCGTGGCCGCAAATGACGGTGTCGGCACGAAGCTGAAACTCGCGATAGAATCAGGCAGGCATGAAGGCGTCGGCATTGATCTGGTCGCGATGTGCGCGAATGACTTGATCGTGCAAGGCGCAGAGCCGCTGTTCTTTCTTGATTACTACGCCACTGGTAAGCTCGACAATGCCGTTGCGACATCGGTTGTGGCCAGCATTGCCGAGGGCTGCAAAATGGCCGGCTGCGCGCTGATTGGCGGCGAGACGGCGGAAATGCCGGGCATGTATTCCGACGGCGATTATGACTTGGCTGGTTTTTGCGTCGGCGCGGTGGAACGCAACCAGGTTCTGACCGCTGACAAAATCGAGGCCGGCGATGTCATCCTTGGCCTTGCCTCATCGGGTGTGCACTCCAACGGCTTTTCACTGGTCCGCAGGCTTGCAACTGACAAAGGCTGGAAGCTCGATCGCCCTGCTTTGTTCGACCAGAATATCATTCTCATCGATGCGTTGATGGCGCCAACGCGGATTTATGTGAAGTCGTTGCTGCCACTCGTGCGCGCAAGGAAAATTCACGCGATGGCGCATATCACTGGCGGTGGCTTACTCGAAAACATTCCACGCATTCTGCCAGCGGGACTTCATGCGCACGTAGACGCCGACGCTTGGGAACAGCCACGTCTGATGGCATTCCTGCAGGCTCAGGGGCATATCGAACCTGAAGAAATGGCGCGCACATTCAACTGTGGCATTGGCATGGCTGTAGTGGTTGCGCAGACGGATGTGGCGGATGTGACCGCCGCGCTTGAGGCTGCGGGTGAGACGGTGTTCAAAATCGGACACATTGCGGCTGGCGACAAAGGCTGCACCGTCACTGGCTCTGTTGAGACCTGGAGCGCACAATCCGATTGGACAGCGACTTATAATGGCTGATAGCCTCACCGTCGCCCTGAACTTGTTTCAGGGTCTATCTATCAAAATGGCTCCGGTCGATTTGGCGCGATGGATGCTGAAGCAAGTTCAGCATGACAGTATTTTGGTAGCGGCATGAAAGCCCGCGTCGCCGTGCTTATCTCCGGCGCGGGCACCAATATGGCCGCGTTATTATACGCCTCGAAACTCTCCAGTTGCCCCTATGAAGTTGTTCTGGTCGCCAGCAACAATCCAGACGCCGAAGGCCTAAAAATAGCAGCGACCGAAGGCATAGCCACTTTCGCTAAATCACATATCGGTCTCGAACGTGCGGCCCATGACGCCATCATGCACGAAGCGATTACCCAAGCTGGCGCGACTTACGTAGTTTTGGCGGGGTATATGCGGATTCTCTCGACCGAGTTTGTGGAAAAATGGGATGAACGAATGCTCAACATCCACCCTTCGCTGCTACCCAAATACAAGGGCGTTAACACGCACCAAAAAGCAATCGAGGCCAAAGACAGTGTCGCGGGATGTAGCGTGCATCTGGTCACAGCAGAACTCGACGATGGACCAGTGCTCGGCCATATCGAAGTCGCAATATTGCCCAACGATACAGCTGAAACACTAGCGGCGCGGGTAAAAATGGCTGAGCACCAGCTATATCCCAAAATATTGGCCGATTATGTCGGGCGTGATACCAATCCAGAATATTTGGTCGACCAAGTCCGAACGTTGGCCCTTACCCAGCCCGAAGCCGACGAAGTCCTGTCGCATGGCATGCGGTGCTTCGGCATTATTGGCGGCAAAAAATTTGCGTATGTTTCGGTCGACCATCATGGCGACGGCAAGACGGCATTGCTGGTCAAGATCAGCGGCGCCGAGGAGCAGGCGATGCTGATCGACAGCGACGAGGAGCGTTATTACCGGCCCGCGTATTTCGGTGATGGCTGGATCGGCATCAGGCTGGATTTAGGCGACACCGATTGGGATCACATCGGTGACTGGATCGCCAAAAGCTGGCGCGCGGTCGCGCCGAAGAAATTGACCAAGTTGATGGATGTCGCCGGAGAATTTTAGTAACGGGCCCGGCGGAATAATTTAGGGTTGTGCCCGTCGACGGGGCACAACCCTAACTCAATCTTTCGTCACACCCGACGAAGCGGGGATGAGAATATGTCTCAGATCGGAGGATTACCCGACGATTTCTTCAGGCTTGAAGAAATAAGCGATTTCAATTGCGGCGTTTTCGTCGCTGTCTGAACCATGCACGGTGTTGGCTTCAATGCTTTCGGCCAATTCCTTGCGGATGGTGCCTGGTTCAGCATTTTCGGGGTTGGTTGCACCCATGATATCGCGGTTGCGTTGCATGGCGTCTTCGCCTTCAAGCACTTGAACAACAACTGGACCGCTGATCATGAATTCGACGAGTTCACCGAAAAATGGGCGCTCTTTGTGCACAGCGTAAAAGCCTTCGGCCTGTTCGCGTGACATGTGGATACGCCTCGAAGCAACGACACGCAGGCCCGCTTCTTCAAGCATCTTGGTCACGGCTCCTGTCAGGTTGCGGCGCGTTGCGTCAGGCTTGATAATCGAAAAGGTGCGCGTAACCGCCATGAGGTGCTCCAAATTTTAAGGGGTGAATTTGGCGCGCGTCTAACGTTGGTTGAGCTTTAGCGCAAGCTTTAAGGGCCCTGCATCCATTTGCCGCCGTCTTGCTTCCAATATCGCCGCTCGACCGCTTCGCCCAAAGAACGCCATGCAGCGCGTGCATTGTCCGTCCGGTTGGGCGGAAAAAGATAGAACACGCGGTCAAAATTCCATTCTACCGGACGCCAGTTCCCGTCGGCAATTGCGACAAAGCGTGCGCCGTTGGAGGCCTCGATCTTTTCCGACAACAATATCGGCTGGAGGGCATCATCGCCCTCGCCCGCCTTGGCATGCGCAAGAAAGCTGTCCGCTTTCGCGCTCCAAAGCGACGAAGAAATCGCATCCAATTGCACGCTCTCGTCACTTACGATAAGCAACCGCCCTTTACCGTCCAGTACGCGCTGGGCAATAAAGGGGAGTACTTTTTCAGCAGGGTCGCGGGTGAGCTGATAAAAATCGACCTGCATGATGTAGCTGATTAGCCTTCGAAATTATCGGCGACAAAGCGGTCGAGCAAGCGAACGCCGAATCCGGTTGCCCCCTTGTCCCAGACCGGACCAGGCTTGTCGGCCCAAACGGTTCCAGCGATGTCGAGGTGCGCCCATTTCACGCCATCCTTGATAAAACGACCAAGAAATTGTGCTGCGGTGATGGAGCCTGCGCCCTTTCCGCCGATATTCTTCATATCGGCAATCGGGCTGTCGATCATCTTGTCATAAGCCTTGCTTAACGGGAAACGCCATAGCGGGTCGCCTGAGGCTTTACCCGCTGCCGTCAGCTTGTCGGCAAGCTCATCACTATTCGAGAACAGTCCCGCATATTCGCTGCCCAGTGACACGATAATGGCGCCGGTCAACGTGGCCAAATCGACAACATATTCAGGGTTATACTTCTCCTGCACCCAATGCAGCGCGTCGCATAAAACAAGGCGACCTTCTGCATCAGTATTCAGGACCTCGATGGTCTGACCCGACATCGACGTCACGACATCTCCTGGTCGCTGCGCATTGCCATCGGGCATGTTTTCAACAAGACCACAGACGCCGACGACATACGCTTTCGCCTTACGTCCGGCCAGTGCCTTCATCGCGCCAGCAACAGCGCCGGCACCGCCCATGTCCCACTTCATGTCTTCCATGCCAGCTGCGGGTTTGATGGAGATACCACCTGTATCAAACGTCACACCCTTGCCGACCAACGCCACTGGGCGTTCCTGCGTCCCGCCGGTGCCGTCCCACTTCATCACCAGCATTCGCGCTGGACGACGTGAGCCTTGTGCCACGCCAAGCAGCGCGCCCATGCCAAGCGCCGCCATGTCCTTATCATCCAGCACGCTGATTTCGACGCCAAGCTCTTTCAGATGCTGACAGCGCTCAACGAAGCTCTCTGGGTAGATGATGTTGGCTGGCTCAGTGACCAATTCCTTGGTCAGAGCAACGCCTTCTGCCACGGCTTGATAGTTCGTCCAATGGCCGCTCGCATCTGCAGGGGCGGCAACGACCGTGAGCGCTTCAACCGTTGGCTTCGAGGTTTCTGGCAATTTGGTACGGTATTTATCCATCCGCCAATTCCGCAACGTTGCGCCATAGGCCACCTCTGCTGCATGTTGCGCAGATAGGTTACCGGCATGAATTGCAATATGTTTAGCGCCCGATGTCTGCACCTTTGCGACGATGTCGCCGCCGGCCTTTTGATAATCCGCGGTCGCACCCTCAGCGACACCAAGCAAAACAATGCGCACCAGCTTGCCGCCCTCTTCGTTGATCAGCAGAAAATTCTGCCCCGCAGCGCCTTCAAAACGCGCAAGCTTTGCGGTCGCATGAATGATATCGGTTTTTTCCAACGGGAATTTGAAATCGGCAAAGGTGCTTTTAGTAACGATAAACGCGAGCACGTCTGCATCTTGGGGGCGCGCGTCGGTAAAATTGATCTTCATGGAAATAAACAGCCTTTCCGCTGGGTGTCGTCTTTGAAGTTTCTATAGGCCTATTCAGCGTTCGGTTTAAAGTAAAAGATGGCGCGACATTGCCAACGCTTAACCGCAAATAGTGACCTATGTGGCAACATGGGTGGACCCACGGCAATAGCGGCGATAAAGGGCTTATCGGTTTTTATGAATATCCCTGCCCCCCGGCCTGTCCTCTTACGCGTTTTGCTGATGCCGATATTGCTCGGCTGCGGCTCTGTGTCGTCGATTGCGATCGCACAAACTGGCGTTCCGGCAGCAGCAGACGCACCAAAGCAGACTGATGACCAGATTGGATTTTCAGCTGCTGTCGTTGAATATGACTCCAACACCGAAGTCGTCACAGCCAAAGGCGACGTAATTGCCAATCGCGAAGGCTATTCAATCCGCGCTGACACCATCGTCTGGAATCGCACGTCTGGCCAAGTTGTGGCCGAGGGCAATATTCGTGCCGTGGGACCCGATGGCGATGTCGCTTATGGTGACAGAATAGAACTTACAGACGCGCTCAGAGACGGTGTCATAAACAATTTGCTCGTGGTGCTGGCCGACGAAAGTCGCTTGGCCGCCAATCGCGGGTCACGCAAAGATGGCGTCTACACGCTTAATTATGCGGCGTACACTGCGTGCAAGGTCGAAACCGCGGACGGCTGCCCGAAAAAGCCAAGCTGGGAAGTGAAGGCCGTTAAGGTCGTATATGATCCTGCCAAAAAGCGTGTTGTGTATGAAGGCGCCCGCATTGAGCTTTTTGGGCTACCCGTTGTGCCGCTCCCGTTCCTGTCGCACCCCGTAGACGCAAAAGCCGGAAGCGGTTTCCTCGTCCCCAGCATCGGATTTTCGCGAAACAACGGTGTTGAGCTGGAGCAATCCTATTATTGGCGCATGGCGCAAAACCGAGATTTAACGGCTTCAATCACTGCATTTTCGGATGCCGCGCCCTTGGGACGCGTCAATTTTCGGACATTGGAGAAACAGGGCGCAATCGACTTGACGGCTTACGGCACGTATAGCGACCGCATTAGCACAAGCGGTGCTGCGATCCCCGTCGGCGCAAACGTATTTCGTGGATATCTGGAAGGCGCTGGCCGGTTTCAGGTCGATCCCTATTGGTCATTTTCAGCTTCCGGCCGCTATGCATCTGACCGCACATTCCTGCGGCGTTACGATATCAGCCGCGATGACAGGCTCCGTTCGACTTTTTCGGCTGAACGCATCGGCGATAATAGTTATTTTTCCCTGGCTGGCTGGGCCGTCCAGACGCTGCGCACGGGTGATCGCCAAGGGCTAGCACCAATTGCATTGCCAGAAATTGACTACCGCTTGCGCATGGATGCTCCAGTGGTGGGGGGAACGGTCCAGCTGCAGGCAAATAGTCTGGCCATTGGTCGGACCGAGGGACAAGATACGCAACGTGCCTTTGCCTCAGCAAAGTGGGACTTGCGGACGATTACAGGCCTTGGCCAAGAAGTAACGTTCACCATGCTGGCGCGCGGTGATGTCTATCACAGCGACGAAAATGCAAGCACATTGACCACAATCTATCGTGGCGAATCCGGTTGGCAGACGCGCGGTATTTTCGCAGCCGCTGCGGACATCAAATGGCCCTTCGTCGGGCAAGCCTTTGGTGGCACGCAAATCTTTACGCCCCGCGTTCAGGTGGTGGCTGCGCCTTCTATTTCCAATCTTAACATTCCAAACGAAGACTCTCGTGCCGTCGACCTTGAGGACAGCAATCTTTTCGCGCTCAACCGATTCCCAGGCTATGATCGCTTCGAAGACGATTATCGTATTACATATGGCTTCGACTGGGCTTTGCGGAAATCCGATTTCACCGCCGATATCAATTTGGGCCAAAGCTATCGTCTGTCCAACCGCGCTTCAATTTTTCCCGATGGAACCGGGCTTTCGGACAAGGCATCGGACATTGTGGGGCGTTCGGAATTTCGGTTCAAAAATATTATAAAGCTTACGCACCGCTTCCGATTGGATAAGGACAATCTGGCTATTCGCCGAAATGAAGTGGATGCCACCATCGGCTCGCGCGGGACATATTTGCAGGCTGGTTATCTCAAACTAAATCGTAACATTGGTCCAACGCTTGAAGATTTGGCGGATCGCGAAGAAATTCGACTCGCTGGTCGCGTTCGTGTGGCGCGTTACTGGTCTGTTTTTGGCTCCACTATCCTTGACCTCACCGACACGGACGAGGATCCTACAAGCCTTTCAGATGGGTTTGACCCCATCCGGCACAGGCTCGGCGTCGCTTATGATGATGACTGCTTGTCGTTAAGCCTAACCTGGCGGCGCGATTATCAGCCAGTGGGCGACTCGCAGCGCGGCAACAGCTTCTTGTTCCGTCTGGCATTTCGCAATCTTGGTGTGTAAGGCATCACCAATTAATTCCCGGACGGGGATGTAGTCGCTCATCTGCTGTTCAGCAGACCATGGCTATCTGCCTGCTCGAACCGAATATGTACTGGATCATTATCAATGAAGTTATTCAAGCGCTTGTCCCTCGCTGCCGTGCTCGTTTCCGCCACAGCACTGACACCGCTGATTGCGCAAACGGTCGCTGATAATGCAGCCCCTGACGCAAGTCTGGTCATACCAGGAGGACAGCAACTGTTCGGTAAGAACGACCCAAATGTCCGGCGCGCAACCGCACAGGTGAACGGTGAAATTATTACCGGCACGGACATTGATCATCGTCTTGCGTTGATTGTCGCGGCTAATGACAACAAATTGCCGCCCGAAGAACTCGCTCGCTTTCGGGCACAGATCTTGACCAATTTGATCGACGAGACGCTTCAGATTCAAGAAGCGGCGGCCAATGAAATTGAAGTGACTGACGCTGAAGTAAACCAATATTTCGACCGCGTAGCGCAACAGAACTTCAACCGTCCAGCGAACGAAGTCGAAAAATATCTCGTTTCAATTGGCGCATCGGTTGCAACGCTTAAGCGCCAGATCAAGGGCGAACTTTCTTGGAGCCGGTTGCTTTCACGCAATGTGCGTCCGTCAGCCAATGTGAGCGATGACGAAGTCAACGCCATCATCGAACGCATCAAGGCAACCAAGGGCACAACAGAATATCGCCTTGGCGAAATCTACCTGTCGGCTACGCCGGAAACACTGCCTGCCGTTACAGAAAACGCAAAAAAGATCATTGATCAGCTGCGCCAAGGTGGCAATTTTGTTTCCTATGCGCGGCAATTTTCGGAAGCTTCGACGGCGTCCGTGGGCGGTGACTTGGGCTGGTTGTCGCTCGCGCAATTGCCACAGTCATTGGCTACGGCAGCCGCTGGTATGAACAGTAACGAGGTTCAGGCTGTGGCATCGCCAGGCGGTATTTCAATCCTTTTGCTTATCGACAAGCGCCAAGTTGCGACCTCCGACCCACGTGACTCGGTTTTGAGCCTGAAGCAAATTGCGATTACTTTTCCCAAGGGCACCACCGAAGCGCAGGTAACACCGCTGGTTAAGAGATTTAGCGAAGAGACGCAGCGGATCACAGGCTGCGGCGTTGCCGACGAAATGGCCCGTACGCTTGGTGCAGATGTCGTGAATCGCGACGGCATCAAAATCCGCGAACTACCGGCTCCGTTGCAGCAGGTTATGCTTGATTTGCAGATCGGTCAGTCAACTCCGCCTTATGGTTCACTGGAAGACGGCGTTCGCGTATTCGTACTGTGCGGCCGTGATGCCCCGCAAGAAGCAGCGTCGGAAAGCTTTGACGAAATTATGTCGCGGTTGGAGGAAGAGCGCGTGAACAAGCGTGCCCGCATCTATCTGCGCGATTTGCGCCGCGACGCTGTCATCGAATATAACTGATGCTGTTAGGCCGACTGGAACTGCCGCTGGCCGTTTCGGTCGGTGACCCGGCCGGTATTGGACCGGAAATCATCGGAAAAGCATGGGAAGCGCGCCACTCCGCTGGTTTGGCGCCTTTCTTCGCCATTGGTGACATTGGAAGTTTCGCGCCGCACTGGAACGGCCCAGTTGTCCGCATCGATGATCCAGCCGATACTTTTAGACATTTCGACGCCGCTTTGCCGGTCATTCAGCTGCACAATTGTCTGTCGGTTATACCGGGTACCCCAGACCTGGACGGAGCGCATTGCGCATATCAGGCGTTGGAGATGGCGATTGGCTTTGCCCGCGCTGGCAGCGCCTCTGCGCTCGTCACTGGCCCAGTTTCGAAATCGCAACTGTACGCCGTTGGATTCACGCATCCCGGCCAGACCGAATTTATCGCCGAGCGATGCGGTGTTTCCAAAAACAACGCGGTCATGATGCTCGCTGGCCCCGACCTGCGCGTGGTGCCTATGACAACGCATATCCCTCTGGCGGATGTTGCGGGCAAACTTGATGGCAGGCTGATACGCCAGCGCTTGCGCGCGACAGCGAAGGGATTGCAGCGAAATTTTGGTATCGAAAATCCACGACTTGCTGTGGCCGGCTTCAACCCCCACGCTGGCGAAGCAGGCAATATGGGTCGTGAAGAGCTTGACATATTTGAGCCTGCTATTGCACAAATCAGGGAAGAAGGCTTCAACGTCATCGGCCCCCTGCCCGCAGACACCATGTTCCACGCAGAAGCGCGTACGCAGTATGACGCTGCGTTATGCGCCTATCATGACCAAGCACTCATCCCATTGAAAACTTTATATTTTCATGATGCCGTCAACATTACCCTTGGGTTGCCCGTTGTCAGAACTTCTCCAGACCACGGAACTGCCTTTGGAATAGCGGGCCAAAGCAAAGCGTTGCCGCATTCCATGATCGCGGCGATTAAAATGGCTGAGTCCGCAGCATTGTACCGTCGTGCCGCTGCAGATTGTGGCTGATGACTATTTTACTGCCTCCACTTCGGGAAGTGATTGCCCGTCATGGCCTGTCGGCGAGCAAGGCACTTGGGCAGAACTTCCTGTTTGACGAAAAACTGCTTGATCGGATCGCCGCAATCCCCGGTCCTTTGGCAGGTGAGCATGTCTACGAAGTTGGCCCGGGCCCCGGCGGCCTTACACGTGCGCTGTTGCGGGCCGGAGCGCACGTGGTTGCTGTGGAGCGGGACCATCGCTGTCTGCCAGCGCTGGCTGAATTGGCGGAGGCCTTTCCGGGCCAATTGCGCGTCATTGAAGGCGACGCGTTAAAGATTGATCCGTTCGCAGAAATAGGCGCGCCTTTTCATATCGTTTCCAATTTGCCCTATAACGTTGGCACTGCTCTTGCCGTCGGTTGGCTCGGCGGCAATGATTGGCCACCGACATGGAAAAGCCTCACGCTCATGTTTCAGCGCGAGGTCGCCGACAGGATTGTGTCTTCACCCGGCACCGGCGCATTTGGACGCCTTGCGATATTGGCGCAGTGGCGGTCTAACGCATCGATTGCGATGCCTGTGCATCGTTCTGCTTTCACCCCGCCGCCTAAGGTCATGTCCGCTGTCGTACACATCACGCCCAAGGAGGCGGCAAGCGGCGTAAAAATGTCGGTTTTGGAAAACCTGACCGGTGCAGCATTTGGACAACGGCGTAAGATGCTGCGGCAAAGCCTCAAGGGTGTGCCCGGCGCGCTGGGGGCGCTCCATAAAACAGGGATAGCGGAAGATCGCCGTCCGGAAACCGTCAGCATAGCCGAATGGTGCGCCCTTGCGCGGGAAGTCGGATAGCCAGCACGCTGGGGGTGGTCCTTTGAAGTAACCGAAGCTAAGACCATGTCATGCATACACTAACCGCCAGCGAACGACAGGTTCTTGACACGATCGACCAGCAGCCCATGCTTGACCAGGTGCAGACCTGGGCAGCGGTTAACAGTGGGTCAGGCAATTTGGACGGGTTGGCGACGATCGCGAATATGCTGGCCGATGCTTTTGCCGTCCTTCCGGGCGAAATCAACTTAGTGGACCCTGAACCAGTCGACCGCGTGCTCACCGACGGGTCGATAAAGCCGGTCCCGCACGGGCAACATCTGTTAGTGACCGTCCGCCCAGATTCGCCGACACAATTGCTGTTAACGGGCCATATGGACACGGTTTTTCCCGTCGATCACGAATTTCAGCATATGCGTTGGTTAAACGGCGGGACACTTAACGGACCCGGCGTAGCTGACATGAAGGGTGGCATTTCCGTTATGCTCGCGGCCCTGCGCGCTGCGGAAAACTCTGGCAGCCTCTCGGGCGCCGGGTATCAAATCCTCATCAACAGTGACGAGGAAGTCGGCTCACCTTCGTCAGCAAAACTGATTGCAAAGCTTGTGCAGAACAAGCTGGCGGCGTTGACCTATGAACCTGCCCTGCCCGACGGCACGCTTGCCGGCGCGCGCGGCGGAAGTGGCAATTTCTCGATCATTTTTTCGGGGTTATCAGCACATGCCGGGCGTAACCCCGATGACGGACGCAACGCAGTGCTGGCGGCGGCCGATCTCGCGCTTCGGCTCAAGCGGCTTTCGCGCGAGGGGCTTTCAGTCAACCCGGCAAAAATTGAAGGTGGTGGTCCGAATAATGTCGTGCCAGATCACGCGATATTGCGCGTGAATTTCCGGCCGCGCACGCCCGAAATTGTGATTCAAACCGAAACAGATCTGCGCCGGATAATCGCCGACATCGAACGCGAGCATGATGTGCGCGTGCATTTGCACGGCAGTTTTGGCCGCCCGCCTAAGCCTATCGACGACGAAGCCGCCAAGCTGTTTGGCCTCGTTAAACAATGCGGCGCTGACCTCGGACTGTCCATCGCCTGGCGCTCTAGCGGCGGGGTGTGTGATGGTAATAACATCGCGGCATGCGGCGTTCCCGTGGTCGACACTATGGGCGTGCGCGGCGGCAACATTCACAGCAAGGATGAATTCCTCATCGTCGAAAGTCTGGTCGAGCGCGCTCAACTATCTGCGCTGGCCATCATGCGTTTATCAGAAAAAGGGGCTTTATGACCTTCCTCATCCGTCCGGCCAATATGGACGATTTGCAACCAATTTACGAAATGGCAAAACGTACGGGAGGTGGTTTCACTAACCTGCCACCGGACAAGAAAGCGCTTTCGGCAAAGCTGGAACGGTCTGCCGAAGGCTTTGACCGTATGGGAGACGATGTTGCCGATGATCTTTATGTGTTCGTTCTGCAAAATAGCCTTACCGGCGAAGTGCGCGGCACATGCCAAATTTTTGGCAAGGTCGGCCAAAGATGGCCTTTCTATAGCTATCGCATCGGCGCGCTGACTCAACATAGTGTGGAGCTGGAACGCACCTTCCGTGCGGACATACTCAACCTGTCGACTGATTTGGAAGGCACGACTGAAGTCGGCGGGCTATTCCTACACCCCGGCGAACGTGCTGGCGGGCTTGGCATGCTCATCGCGCGCAGCCGCTATCTTTTCATTCGTAATCACCGTCAAAGGTTCGCTGATAGAACCATCGCAGAACTGCGCGGCGTCATTGACGAAGCGGGCGGTTCACCCTTCTGGGACGGTGTAGCTGGACGCTTTTTTGGTATGAGCTTCCAAGAGGCCGACGAATTTAACGCAAAATTTGGCAACCAATTCATCGCCGATCTTATGCCCAAACATCCGGTGTACATCGCCATGCTGCAAGAAACCGCAAAGACCGTGATTGGTGTACCACATCCATCTGGCCGTGCAGCAATGCGAATGCTCGAGAATGAGGGCTTTGCATGGGAAAACTACGTCGACATTTTTGACGGTGGCCCAACCATGACCGCGCGCACCGACCAGATTCGCAGCATTCGCGATGCAACAGATGCGACAATTGATAGCATCAGTGACTCTGTTGGAGAACATAAGGCGGGCGAGAAGAAGCTGATCACCCTTGGTCGCCTTCATGCATTCAAAGCCGCTTATGGGTGGATCGATGACCGCGGTGGAAATGTCATTATTGACGAAGAAAGTGCGCGTGCACTCGATATCTCCACCGGCGCTGAAATTACATATGTGGAGCGGTCATAGTCATGGCGTTGGTCGAAATCAATTTTGACGGGATCATCGGGCCAAGCCATAATTATGCTGGCTTAAGCTTGGGCAATCTCGCCTCATCAAATAACGCAGGCGCACCCTCTTATCCTAGGGCTGCCGCCTTGCAGGGCATCGAAAAAATGCGGGCCAACCTTCGCCTTGGTCTGGCACAAGGATTTTTCATGCCGCTCGACCGACCGAACCAGAACTGGCTCGCCGTGCTTGCAACCGATATGCAGTCGGCAGAACCGCATATCCGCGCCGCTGCTTTTTCAGCATCTGCGATGTGGGCCGCAAATGCGGCTACCGTTTCGCCTGCGCCTGACACGGCGGACGGCAAATGCCATCTGTCGGCCGCCAACCTTCTCACCATGGCCCACCGTAGCCATGAGTGGACCGGAACGCTGGCGCAGTTGAAGCTAGCCTTCGCCAACGAACAGCATTTCGCGGTGCATGACCCAGTGCCAGCACCGTTTGGCGACGAAGGCGCGGCTAATTTCATGCGCCTGTGCGCGTCGCATGATGAAGCGGGTGTCGAAATATTTGTCTATGGTAAAATCGGTGGCCCCTTCCCAGCGCGCCAACATGTGGAGGCATCAAAGGCCATCGCTCGCGCGCACCAGCTTGATCCAGCCAGAACCTTGTTCGTGCAACAATCCGAGATCGCGATTGCTGCTGGTGCGTTCCACAATGACGTTGTCGCCGTGGCAAACGAACGCGTGCTCTTTACGCATGAACAGGCTTTCGAGAATCCCGAGCAGACTTATTTTGACATTAATCGTCTTATGCCCGAGGCTGAGATCATCATTGTCCCAGCAGATCGGGTGAGCCTTGCCGACGCCATCCAAAGCTATTTGTTCAACGCCCAACTTGTTACGCTTCCCGACGGCGGCATGGCGCTTATCCTGCCGAGCGAAGCGCAGGAAAACACGCGGGTATGGAACTGGCTGACCGAAATGGTCGAAGGTAATGGCCCAATTCGCAAGCTTGTGCCTGTGGATGTCCGCCAATCGATGGCAAATGGCGGCGGCCCTGCATGTCTGCGTCTGCGTGTCGTTGCTGACCCGGCGACTGTTGACCCGCGCTTCATCGCCGATGAGGCAAGGTTGGATATAATTGCCAAGGTTGTTGCCGCGCAATGGCCCGAGACCATCGCGACCGACCAGCTTAGTAATCCCGCATTTATTGATCAGGTCCGCATGGCGCGTCTGGCGTTGTTGGAAACTGCCGATCTCGCCACGCTCGCCTGACTGTCGAAATTCTTTACAAAATGCGGCATCGTTAACCATCGTAACCGTCGGAAATGCTGACTTGGCACGGCCGTTGCTGCTTGTCCGATTAACTATGAAAAGCATCCTTCGCCTATTCACCATCAAGACCAAGCTGGAGGTATTCCTCATCACCTACGCACTTGGGCTTGGTGCGGTTAAGCGGGGTCAGGAGTATATGATCCAATATCCCGGCGCGATCGGGAAAGTGTTTTTTGTGCTGTGCACAGGCGCGGTATTCATCGCTGCGGCCAAAATGCTTGAGGCCGTCGAATTGGACACGGCGTTCGGTTCGGACTGACGCGAAGCCGTTGGTTCGTGACACACGACGAGAGAGAACGGTCCCGGATCTTGTTGCGCGGCGACCCAAATGCGGACGCATTTTTTCACCGGACAGCCGGTTTCGACTTTCTAAGAAGATACTGATGAAATGAGGGGTTTCTGTTGCCCGGCACCCCCCGAACCGCTGTAACCTTTCTGTTGCCCGGCCGGTTCGGCCGCGTTCTTTTAGTGTAAGATTAGACCGTGAGGCCCAAAATTACGCTGCGAGAGCAAGTGCTGAGTTATCGTTTGCACCTATTGGTTATGAACCATTTCACGGCTTATTCATGCCGGGCAAAAACAATGCTTTTCAACGCACGTCGATCCTAGTTCAGCCCCTCCAAGACCTCTGATCAACAGAGATTTTGGTGGAGCTGCCGGGTACCGCCCCCGGGTCCGCTGCATCTATTGCACATCGCAATTTATCACCATAGCCGGGCGAACCCAGCACCGACCTATATAGGCGCTTTTTTGTGAATGGGAAGTGAAGGCGTTTAAAGTCCCTGCATATTTCGGCTCTCGGCGGGAATATGGACGACCAAGCCGTCGAGTTGCGGT
>Ga0136636_10000063_pt1 | contig 37459 bp, 29 predicted proteins | sample AntDrymUQ8522106_2_FD_104653 | JGI IMG/M metagenome (GOLD analysis project Ga0136636, IMG submission 104653) | Polar desert sand microbial communities from Dry Valleys, Antarctica - metaG UQ852 (21.06) | ecosystem: Environmental > Terrestrial > Soil > Desert | place: Antarctica: Dry Valley... | reverse complement strand
CACGATCAATCTTGAAGAATCTGTAATTGGGTTGGACGAAATTACGGTGCAGGGTGTTCGACCCATTTCAGCAGCATCGTCCAAGGAAATCCGGGCCATCGATATGAAACTGAAACCATTCCGTACTTCTCAGGATATGTTGCTTATGGTTCCGGGGTTGTTCATTGCCCAGCATCAGGGAGGTGGCAAAGCAGAACAGATTTTTCTGCGTGGGTTTGATTGCGACCACGGTACAGATGTTTCGGTGAATGTGGATGGAATGCCAGTCAATATGCCAACTCATGCACACGGTCAGGGTTATGCCGATCTGCATTTTCTGATTTCGGAAACTGTTGATGAAATGGAAGTCAATAAAGGACCCTACTTGGCCAATATGGGCGATTTCTATACGGCCGGTGCAATAAATTTCAAAACAAAAGATATTCTGGAAAGCAATCTTTTCAAGATCGAGGCAGGACAATTTAATACCCAAAAATATACTCTGATGGTTCAGCCCGATCAGGGAGGATTGGAACAAAACGGATATCTGGCTTTGCAATACCATCATTCGGATGGACCGTTTGAAAGCCCGGAAGAATTTCAACGGATGAATATTTTTAGTAAATATTTCTTTCAGCTTACACCAAACAGTAAATTGACCTTCTCAGCAGGTGGTTTTTCTACCAGTTGGAATGCTTCAGGACAATTGCCTGATCGGGCAATTGAACAAGGGTTGATCACCAGATTTGGAGGAATCGACAATTTGGAAGGTGGTGTTACCAATCGCAAAAATATCAACATGGAGTACCGGTTTCTTTCTCCCGGAGGGAATGAGTTTGAAGTCAGTTCCTATTTCACGCAATATAATTTCAAATTGTATTCAAACTTCACTTATTTCCTTCAGGATACGGTCAACGGCGATATGATCGAGCAAAATGAACATCGGACTATGCAGGGTGTAAACGCCAACTATAAATTCGCAAGTTCCTGGTTCGGATTGCGTCAGTTAAACAGAATTGGCGGCGGTTATCGGGGCGATCAAATTGATATTCAATTGTGGCACAGTCCAAACCGGGTTCGGATGGATGTTTTTACCGACGATGTGGTTGACGAACAGAGTCTGAATATCTGGTTTCAGCAGGAATTTGTTTTTAGCCCGATGGTCAGGATGATTTGGGGCTTGCGACACGATTATTTCACGTTCTCAAAAGACGATCAAGTGGGTTCATCGCTCGACTCCATCAACAATGGACTACCTCGTGCGACAGGAGTTTCCGCTCAATCAGTTTTCAGTCCAAAATTAAACCTTGTTATTTCGCCAACCAAAAGCCTGGATGTCTATCTCAATTTTGGTCAGGGCTTTCATTCCAACGATGCACGCGACGCGGTAATCGGAACTCGGGTTGAAGAACTCTCTAATACCTGGAAAAATGAAGGCTTAAGCGACATCCAAATCAATAACAAATTGATGAAATACAATTTTGATCCGTCCATGCGCCATACCGGTACTTTACCAAAAGCCACAGCGGGTGAAATCGGGATCAAAAGCCGCCTTTTCAGCAAACTTCACCTTTCGTGTGCAGCCTGGTATTTGTATCTCGACAAGGAATTTGTATACAGCGGCGATGGTGGTATGGCTGAACTAAGCGACCCCACCCAACGCTTGGGGTTTGATGCCGAAGCGCGAATATCTATCCTTCCGTGGCTATGGGCTGATGTTGATATTTCGGCTGCAAAGGGCATCATTCAAAATCTTCCTGAAGGTCAGAATTACATTCCTCTTGCGCCAACTTTAACCGCTTCCGGAGGAATCAGTGTGATACGCGAAAAAGGGTTCAGTGGCGCTGTTCGGTTCAGGCATTTGAGCGACCGGCCTGCCAATGAGGAGAATTCGATTGTCGCATTGGGGCATACTTTGTTTAATGCGAGTTTGGCATACAATTACAGGCAGTTTACATTTACTGTTTATGGCGAAAACCTACTGAACAGCAAATGGAATGAGGCGCAGTTTGCCACCGAAACCAGGCTCAAAGGAGAAAAGGAAAGCGTGACGGAATTGTGCTTCACTCCGGGAAATCCGATAAATTTTCAGTTTGGGGTAAGTTATAAGTTTTAGGTTGTATCTCAAATCCTTTTGATCAGATTAATATAGATGCTGTTGTATTTGTTCGAATGGTCGAAAGTACCATCATAATTGGCTGAGAGGGAGAATTTTCTGGAGATCTGCCAGGATAGTTCAAGTTCGGCCATGTGTTGTAAACCTGAACTGGAGGCCGAGTTCAGGTAATTATAATCAACAAGGCGGTAAAAAATTCCACTGCTTAATTTGGCCGGAATAATATCCCGGTACACCCTTATTCCGTAGATCAAGCCATCGACATAACTGGTATTCATCCAATTGGTTGAAAGGCTTACCGAGGCATTTATTCCGGGAACTTGCGGAAATGTCACATAACCATTGGCGTTTAGCATGGGCTTAGGATCTTTTTTCTGAAACCGGTATCCTCCGTTAACTCCTGCACTCACAATTCTGGAGGGATTGTAATTGACCCGGAACTGATAACCCTGCCGGGTGGCAACATCAATCAACTGGTCAAGATAGGATTTAAAAGTTTCGTAATAAATCACGTTTTTTCGGGCATCATACGAAACGTAAGCTGAAAGCTTTCTTGAAAATCGGTAATGCAACGACAGATAGAGACTGGTAAGACCGATTTCATTGGTTGGAACACTATCTTTCAAGGCATATAAATCTAATTCGCAGGAGGCAAATAAGTTGAGGTTTTTTAGTAAAGAGTTTTCATGCTGAAAATAGGCGAAACGTCGGTCGGTATTTCCATTATTTGTTTGTTGCATAAAAGCAAAGGAATTAACCATTTGACCGGTCGTGTTTTTATATTCATGTGAAATATAGGCACCGTACTCAAAAAGTTTAGGATTGAAACTGTAATCCATATAATCAGGATTGGAGCCAGCAACGGCCCCAAAGGTGAAAGCTTTAACCGAAGTTTCTGCCTGCAATCCATCAATCGCACCAACACTTGCCATACGTGGGTTGATGTTTCGTCCAATCAAAAAGCGAGTTTTGGGATTCAAATCATATTTGACTGACAAACTGTATATTTTCAATGCACTAAATATATTGTCCTGAACATCAGACCAATGATCAAGTTTATGAGTAAACATGATGTAAGTATCCGTCGAAAATTTACTGTCTGAAATATGATTGGCATTCAGTGAAAAAGTAAATCTAAACCGTTGGTTGAGATCTGATGAATTTGAAAAGCTTGAATAAGATGATGCCGACAAGCGACCACGGATTTTCTGTTCCCTTGCAGGTTTGGATACTGGCTTTGTAATCGGAACAGCTCCGGAAATGTTTGTTGCATCTTGTAGGTTGGTGCTTATCGCCAAGTCTCTGGCTTCAATCAATTTTTGATCCGATTGTTTTTCTTTTTTATTGCTCTTAACAACGACCACGTCCGAAACCTTGATTTCGAAATGTTCTGAAGGCTTTCCCACACAGGAAGTTGAAGAAATGGATTCTGTTACAAACAAAGGGACTAACTTTTCATCTTTCCGGATAAAAATAGTATCGCCAGCCTGAACTAGACCCGATTGATCGAACTTCACATAAATATTCTGAGTAGTGATATAGGAGATATGACCCTCGGTCAGAGTTTTAATTTCCTGTCCATAGATTTGTAGAAATGAAATAAAAAACATAATTAGCAAGGCAATTTTTTTCATCAAATCTTTTCTTTTAATTTTTCCTAGTGGCTCCCTGTTGGATGGCATGTGTAACATGACGTAGCAGTGTAGGTATATCCGTTTTCACCTTTATGATCGTTGTCTACGGAAGTTTTGTTGCTGTGCTCGTGGCATTTAATGCAGCTGAATAATGCAAAGTTTGTGGTTGAAGTATGACACTCTGAACATAGCGTCCATTTCCCTCTGTGTTTTCCGCTATAGATGGGGAAATACTGGGCATCATGGTTAAAAGTGGATGGAGCCCAGGCATTGGATGTGTGGCATGAGGCACAATCCGTTGGGAATTGCGCCGTATTGTGATTTGGATTTGCAGCAGTATTGTAATCAGAAGCATGACAACCATTACAAGTATTTGGAGTATTGGTATACGTTCCCTTGTGGCAGGCTGCACATTCTTTGGCAATTGCAGAGTGTGCACCGGTTAATGCGTAATAATTGTTGTGAATGGCGAATGAGGCAGGTTTCCAATCCGGATTTGTTGTATGGCAGTCGGCACAGGTAACGGGCAAAGCCAGTGTTTTATGATTCGGGTCTACTGAAGCATTATAATTTACCTGATGACAAGTTTTACATTCCATTGAAGTACCGGCATATCCGGCAGTATGACAACTTGCACAATCTGTTGAGAGATGCGATCCGGTTAAAGGGAAGTTTGTTGTATTGTGGTTAAAAGTATCTCCCAACCAGTTGTTTGAATTATGACACAATTTACAATCTGTCGGGAACTTTGAAGCCACATGCCCTTTGGCATTGCTGTATTGTACCTGATGACAGGTGATACATTCAGGAGCAGCCGAAGTAGTGTTTCCTTTGTGGCAGGACGAGCACTGTACAACTGCGGCATGTCCTCCGTTCAGGGCAAATCCGGTTGTGGTGTGATTAAATGTTGATGGTTTCCAGTCTGTCGTTGTATGACAGGTTTTACACTCCACCGAAATTCCGGCAGCAGTGTGGCTTGGCGTTTGAGTCTCGGTAAAGTTTTTTTGATGGCAACTATTGCATTCCATCGATGTGCCGGAGTAACCTTTGGTATGGCAGTCAAGGCAATCTGCCTTGACATGAGCACCTTTTAGCTCAAAATTTGTTGTGCTGTGATTAACGATTCTTTTCATTAAAAAGTATCCCAATCAATATTGTTTCCTGATAAATATCTTTACCGTCAGGCTTAAATAGTTGGAAAATGTTAAATGGATTAAAGGGAAGAGATGAAATACCGATCCGAAAATTCAATAAGAAATCTTTGCAATAGACTGAGATATTTTTATATTTGTTTTACCTAACTACCTGTTTATGAAAAAAATCTTCGAATTGGAAATTGTTTTACTCCAATTAGCAGACGGTAATCCTGCTGCTTTAGAAGATCTTTACAACTTTTATTATCCCCGGTTGTACAACTTTTCAAAGACTTTCTTAAAACTGGAAATTGGAATTGACGATATCTTGCAGGAGGTTTTTATAAAAATCTGGCAAAACAGAAAGAACATTAAGACAACTATTACGTTTAATGCCTTCATCTTCACCATCACCCGAAATCTTCTATTAAACGAACTGCGCAGTCGCCTTAATAATCAGAAAATTAGGGATAGAATCGGCAAGCTGGCTATCCCCATTGAGTATTCATTTATTGAACAATCAGAATACCACGATTTAAAAGAAAAAGTTGACCGGGCAATCAGCGATCTGCCAATTCGCCAAAAAGAAATTTTCATCCTAAGTCGCATTCAAGGGTATTCGCATAAGGAAATTGCTGAACAACTGCATATTACTTCAAAAGCGGTTGAGTTCCACATTGCCAAAGCAACTGTATTAATTAGGAGAAAGTTATTGAACCTTGAATTAGTGTCGGTTTAATTTTTTCATCCTAATAAATAATTTATTAAGTTTCTGCTAGGGATAAATTTTGTTGTGGTGTATTATCTATACAAAACAAAGAAATGGATCAATTATTCAGAAAATATTTAAATTCCGTGTTAAATCCTGATGAATATTCAAGGGTTTCGGATTTTCTCACCGATGTAAATAACGAAGAGGTCATTTATGACCTGATCAAACCTTTTTGGGACAAGGATATTAACGAAGCAGACGGCGTTGGTCAAATTCCCAATCCTGAATTAAGGACTAAAATAATTCAGGCAATTTACCTGAATGACCGTAAAACGGAAAAACGAAAATTGACAGCTTACAAAATGGTATTCCGAATTGCGGCGATACTTGCAGTAGGCCTGTTTATAAGCACTGTTTTCTTTTTCCAAAAATCCACAAAAGATCATTCGTTTGCTGAAATGCAAACTGTCAGCACGCCTTTTGGAGCTAAAACAAGTTTAAAATTACCAGATGGATCATTGGTTTGGTTAAATTCAGGATCGTCGATTTCATTCACATCTAATTTTGAAAAAACCAGAATGGTTAGCCTGAAGGGAGAAGCTTTTTTTGAAGTAAAAAAAAATGGTCAGCCATTTATTGTTTCGACAGCTTTTGGTGATGTGCAAGTTAAGGGTACATCGTTCAATGTTTCTGCTTTTTACGGAGAAAAATTTCAAACTACATTATTAACAGGTATCGTTAATGTTAAAGAGAAGCAGACTGGCAAAGAGGTTTCAATACAACCCGGGCAACAGGCCGGAATCTATGGGAGTGATCTGAAAGTGGAGAATGTAGATACCGATATGTTTTTATCGTGGAAAGATGGGAAACTTATTTTCAGAAATGAATACCTGCCTTCAGTAACCAAGAGGTTGGAGCGGTGGTATAACGTAAAAATTGAATTAGCTGGAGATAAACGTCTTTCAGAAATATCGTATACCGGAGTCATTGAAATGGAATCATTCAGTGAAGTCTTACAACTCCTAAAAGTTACAGCACCTATTGATTATGTATATGACGAAACAACAAGAACTATACAGATAAAGTATAAATCAAACTAATAATCAAACAAATCGAAATGCCTATGAAATGATTTAAGCCACAAAAAAAAGAGGTAGAAACCACACGGTCGGTCAAACTTAGTAGGTTTCCATCCTCTCTTCAACATTGATTAATCACAAGTATTAAGTAATTAACCAAAAAAACAAAACTATGAAAAAAAACTGGTTCCATCGGGGCTATATGCCGTTGGTGGGTGAAATTCTAAGAAAAATGAAAATTACGATCTTCATGATTTGTATTTCTGTGCTTAGCAGTTTTGCAACTGCAAATTATGCACAATCGACCAAACTAACCCTCGCTTTGGAAAATACGACGATTAGGGAAATCTTAAATAATATTGAAAGTCAAAGTGAGTTTAAGTTCTTCTACAGCAGTAAGGTAAACGTTGAACGAAAAGCAACGATTATTCAGAAAAACAAAAAGATTTTCGATATCCTTGACGAGCTTTTTGATGGGACCGAAATCGAATATAATGTATACGGACGGCAAATTGCTTTGCATGCCGGAGACGAGACCTTTGCGGTTCCCGAACAGTTGGTGGCAGAACAGCAAAAAACCGTTTCGGGAACTGTAGTTGATTTTACCACTGGGGAACCTTTAATTGGAGTTACTATTTTCATCCCCAAAACGAATACGGGTGTAATTACTGATGCCAATGGCAAATTTAGTCTCATTGCACCTGATTTAAATACTCAAATAGTTTTGTCATATATAGGATACGTAAAAACGACCATAGTCTATACCGGACAAACAATCATTGATGTTAAATTAGTAGCTGATGTTGAAGCAATTGACGAAGTTGTTGTAACCGCTTTAGGTATAAAGAAATCGAGTAAAAGTCTGGGATATGCCACGACAAGTGTAAACTCAGAACAACTTACAGTAAACCGTACCCCGAATTTAATGAATTCCTTAACCGGTAAAATGGCTGGGGTAAGTATCTCCAGTTTAGGTACCGGACCGGCAGGAACCTCAAAAATCCGTATTCGCGGACAATCTTCTATTTCAGGACAAAACAATCCTCTGATTGTTGTTAACGGAGTTCCGATTGATAATACCAATTTTGGAACTAATCCGGGAAATGCCGCATCTGATAATTCTGTTGGGGTAAGAGGCGGAGGAAATACTTCAGACGGAGGAGACGGGCTTTCAAGTATAAATCCTGATGATATTGAAAGTATGACCGTTTTAAAAGGTGCTGCAGCATCTGCATTATATGGTTCCCGGGCCAAAGATGGTGTGATCATGATTACCACCAAATCAAGAGGAACTCATAAAGGAATTGGTGTAACCTATAATATGAATTACACGAATGACACTCCTTTGGATTATACCGATTATCAATATGAATATGGTCAGGGCGAATATGGAGTTCGTCCAACAACGCCGAACCCAACTTCGGGACAATGGTCGTTTGGAGAGAAATTTCAACCAGGGATGACTCAGGTTCTCTTCAATAATCTGACTGTTCCCTATGAACCGCAACGCAACATTTTTAAGAAATTCTACAGGAATGGACAAAATCTTACCAACACTATTTCGCTATCTTCCAGTGGCGAAAAAGGTGGAATGAATCTTTCCATTGCAAACATGACCAGCGACGGTATTGTTCCGAATAACAACTATAAAAGAAATACCATTAATCTGGGGTTCAGTTATGATTTATCGGATAAGTTAAGTTTTCAGGGAAACATGAATTACTCCTCGGAGTTAAATGAAAACCCACCAAACATTGCGAATCAGGACAACTCAATACCAACTGCCCTTTATGCAATGGCGAATTCAATGCCAATGGATGTATTGAAGGCTAACAGTCACGATGCGCTGGGAAACGAATATGTCTATTCACGTTTCAGGAATCGGACCAATCCATATTTTACTTTGGAAGACCAATTCCAGACCATTCGAAGAGACCGCTTGTTTGGCAATATTTCTGCAAAATATGAAATCACAAAATGGCTTTTTGTACAGGGTCGTATTGGACAGGATTACTGGTCAAGAGATCAGGAATATAACAATTTCCCCACCGGACAGGCTTCATTAGCTCCAGCACCGGCAGGCTTTGTGAATGGTATTTTCACTCAGGAATCTCGCAGATTCAGAGAAACAAATGCAGACTTCTTGGTATCAGGAACAAAAGACTTTGGTGATTTTGGGGTCAATGCGACACTTGGAGGAAACCAGATGAAAAGGCGCTCAGACAATAATAGTGTTCAGGTTACCGACTTTGTTGTCAGGGATCTATATACCGTGCAGAACGGAAGGGCAAAAGACCCACTCTATGATCTTTCTGAACGGGCAGTTAACTCTGTTTACGGCTCTGCAGAAGTATCATATAAAGATTTTATTTACTTAAATGGAACATTGCGAAACGACTGGTTTTCAACTCTTTCTCCTGAAAATAGAAGTATAATGTATCCATCGGTTTCTGCGAGCTATATTTTCTCAGAAACTTTTGGCACACTTCCTAAATGGTTAACGTTTGGTAAATTCAGAGCAGCCTATGCTCAGGTTGATAGTGATACCGACGTACCGCCATATTCCAATTTACTGTTTTATAATGTCAACTCCAATTTAGCGGCCAATCCATCGGGGGCATTACAACCAGTTGGAGGAGCCTCCGGAAGCACAGTACCAAATCCTAATTTAAGGCCTATGAGTACTGCCGAAACAGAATTGGGTCTTGAGATGAGAATGTTTGATAACCGGGTGGGCTTTGACCTGTCAGTCTATCGGAAAATAACTACTGACCAAATCGTTCAGGCTCAAATTTCAGATGCTTCCGGATTTGTTGATACCCGCATTAATAGTGGAAAAAGCGAAAATAAGGGTATTGAATTGATGGTCAATCTGATACCTGTGAGAACTAAGGATTTCCAGTGGGACTTTACTTTTGCTGGTGCATATAATATTACAAAGGTTTTAAGTCTGCTGACTAATAAACCCGGAGAAAAAATCACAGTTGGAACGCACGTATTTAATGGTGAACTAAGGCAGATCGTTGGCGAAGAAATGGGACAAATCGCTGGGTTTGGTTACAAAAGAGATGCTGAAGGCAATCAAATTTTTGGATCAAATGGTATCGCACTCCGCACCAGTGATATGATACTTTATGGAAGCGCATTACCCAAATGGACTGGTGGTTTTACCAATTCCTTCAATTATAAAGGATTCATGTTCTCCTTCCTCATTGATTTTAAATTAGGAAACATGATGCTTTCGGGGACCAACTTCAATGCCTATCGTCACGGACTTCACCAGGTGACATTGCAAGGCCGGGCCGAAGGTGGAATGGTTGGTGTAGGTGTTAATGATAAAGGAGAAGTGAATACTGTAAAAGCACCGGTTCAGGACTTCTGGTCTGTTGTGAGATCTCAGGGAATCGTTGAACCTGTTGTTTATAACGGTGGCTATTGGAAACTGCGCCAACTAACTTTAGGCTATGATTTTACAAAGCTCTTGCCTTCCGATTTTCTGGTTAAAGGAATTGCGCTTAACCTGACTGCAAATAATGTGCTGATGTTGAAAAAATGGGTTGATAATATCGATCCTGAAAGTTTTGGATACAGTTCTGATAACGTTATTGGTATGGAATCCCCCGGACTTCCTACCACAAGGAGTCTGGGATTCAATTTTAATGTTAAATTTTAATACGACTGAAACATGAAAAAGATATTTAACTTTTGCGTGCTGGCACTGTTTCTTACAATAATCACGTCTTGCGAAAAGGGCTTTGATGAATTAAATAAGAGTAAAACCAGTGCTACTGAAATTGATCCTGCATTTATTTTAAACAATGCAGTACTTAACTCTTCCACCGGAACACTTATTTATGAGATTGGAGCTGTCCAGCAAATTGTTTCTCCATTTTCGGGCGTACTTACCGGAGCAAACTATAATCAGGATAATCGTGCCTCAACCGATGATAACTGGCAAAGCTATTACCGAAATGTAATTAAGCTTACCAAAGATATCATTGCGCAAACGAAAGATAATCCGGCCAGAAGCAACTTAATGAACATGGCCAGGATAATGCAGGCAAATGCGTTTATGATACTCACCGACACCTATGGGTCTATTCCTTATGAAGAAGGTGGTGAAGGATACAATTCTCAGATATTCTTTCCGAAGTATGAAACGCAACAATCTATTTATCCAAAAATAATCAAAGAATTGACTGAAGCATCCGCTGCGCTCAGTGCTTCCGGCAAAATAGAAACTGCCGATATTTTATACGGTGGTGATGTCGCCAATTGGAAAAAGTTTGGGTATTCATTATTGCTTCGGGCAGGCATGAGACTGAGTAAGGTTGATCCCACACAAGCTCAGACTGTAGTTAAAAATGCATTTGACGGAGGAGTAATCACCCAGAATATTGAAAATGCATCTGTCAGACATGACAATAACTACAAAAATCCAATCAGCAATACCCTGAATTCTACGGAGGCTGCCAATTACTATCTGACAAAACCATTTATTGATGCGCTTAAAAATACAAACGATCCACGGCTGGTTTCCATTGCGATTCGTTATAAGGGGGCTAATTCAGGCACGGCTCAGTTACCAGCGGTTGGAACCATTTTAGCGGCTGACCAGATTGGGATGCCAATGGGAAAGGATAACATTACCGCTGTGGCTGCTGCTCAGGCCGAAGGCTTAATCAGTTTTTATGAATACAGTCAGGTTGACCGCAGGCGTATGGCCAAGTTAACTGCTCCAATGTTCTTTGTAACAGCCAGTCAAATGAATCTGTTGCTTGCAGAAGCTCGTTTTAAGGGATGGATTACGACTGGTACGGCTGAACAATATTTCGCTGACGGGATTAAAGCTAATATGGATCAAATGGCTCTTTTTGATCCTACTATCGCAGTTCCTTCTGCTGACCGGGATGCCTATATTGCAGCCAATCCACTCAAAGCCTCAACCGAGTTGGAACAAATTAATTACCAGTATTGGATTTCGTCCTTTTTAAATGGGCCGGAAGCCTTTGCAAATTTCAGGCGCAGCGGATTCCCTGCTTTGGCACCAAATCCTTTCCCCGGAAGGGAAGTTATCTGGATTAACCGGCTCACCTATCCAAATTCTGAGATTTCGGTGAATAGTGATAATGTTAAGGAAGCAATTAATACGCAGGGAGCTGATAATTTGGAAACCAAAGTGTGGTGGCACAAATAAAAAAAAGTAGTTTTTTATCGATGAGGTTGTTTCAAAACATATCAGAGTTTTCTTTTGAGACAACCTCATCCATTTTGCTCATTTTTTCAATCTGGGAATAATGTTGTTAAGTAAGTTGAATTAAATTCCAGAATTGTAATGCGATAAACAAAAATGCAAACGAATTATAAACCTAAATCTTACTAAAAATGATTAAAAAATTAATGTTATTCTCGCTGCTTCTACTCGGTTGTTTTATCGTAAATGCACAACGCATAGGTTCTTCGCCCGAATATATAAAAGCATTAACTTCGGAATGGAAGGGAGAACGTTTTGACGATGGCAGACCAAAAGTTTCGGATGCAATCCTCGAAAGACTTAAAAGTATTTCAGTCGAAGAGGCATGGGGAGTGCTGAGAAACAAAGGATTCATGAATCAGTTCGAAGGCGACTGGATCATTGTCGATCCGGAAGTAGCAATGACCGGTCGGGTAGTAACTGCCCAATATATGCCACTTCGTCCCGATATGGAAAAACTGGTTAAAGAACAGGGAATTGCAGAAAAAAGATCTGCCAAAGGCGGAACAAATTCGTGGCCAATTGATGTGCTAACAATCGGCGATGTTTATGTAGCCGATAGTTATGGGAAGATTGCCGATGGCACTCTCATTGGCGACAACCTCGGGAACTCAATTTATGCTAAATCGGAGAGAGGGGTTGTATTTTATGGAGCCGTACGCGATCTGGAAGGAATATCTGAAATAAAGGGATTTAATGGATGGATGAAAGGGGTTGACCCTTCTTATATTCAGCAAATGATGTTAACTTCTATTAATGCTCCAATTCGAGTCGGTAGGGCTACTGTTTTGCCCGGCGATGTTGTTCTGGCAAAAAAATACGGCGTTATTTTTATTCCGGCTTATTTGGTAGAAGATCTGGTTCTGACCTCTGAAGTTACCGCACTACGCGATGAATTTGGTCACCAGCGCCTGAGAGAAAAGAAATATCTGGCAGGTGAAATTGATAGTGAATGGAGTGAAGAAATCAAAAAAGATTTCCTGAACTGGCTAAATAATTATCCGGGTAAATTGCCAATGACGAAAGGAGAACTCGACAATTATATGAAAGAACGGAATTACTAAAAAATTTACAATTATGAAAAGTATTATTAAGCAAATTGCTTCTCAAAATAAAGTATTGGAAACGGCTCACAGAGAAAGTATTAAAGCAGAAATCGAAAACCCGGCAACGAGCAATAATAGGAGGAATTTCCTGAAGAAAACAGCTCTTGGAGGTATTGCTTTGGGAAGTTTGCTTGGGTTATCGATTGAAGACACTATTGCCCAAACCACACAAAATGTAAGTCGGGCATCAAGTCCTACTGACCTAAAAATTACTGACATGCGATATGCCCTGACAACCGTTCTTGGTGGAACGGCCATTATCCGTATCGATACTAACCAGGGAATTTATGGATTAGGAGAAGTGAGAGACGGCGCTGATGTTCGATACGCTTTGATGCTAAAAAGCCGGATTCTGGGGCTGAATCCCTGCAATGTGGAAATGATTTTTAAAGTCATCAAGCAGTTTGGTGGTCAGGGCCGTCAGGGTGGAGGAGTATGCGGTGTTGAAATGGCGCTTTGGGATATTGCAGGTAAAGCGTATGGAGTACCGGCTTATCAGTTACTGGGTGGAAAATACCGTGACAGTATTCGGTTATATGCTGATACTCCGGAAGGAGAATCGCATGACGATCAGACCGCAAAAATTAAATATCGAATAGAGGATCAGGGTTACACCTGGTTAAAGATGGATCTTTCGATCAATTCGCTGAAAGATGTTCCCGGTGCTTTGGTAAATCATGAATTTTGGGATGGTGCATCCGGTCAGTACGATCTTCGCCAATACATGGGCTATGGCAATACCAAACACCCGTTTACCCAAATACAAATAACGGATAAAGGATTGGACGAACTGTGTAAATTGGCAGAAGAAGCCCGTGAACATGTTGGTTGGGACATTCCTATCTGCACTGACCATTACGGGCATTTCGATTTAAACAACGGAATTCGTTTAGGAAAGGCCATTGAAAAGTACAGGCTGGCCTGGATGGAAGACATTGTGCCATGGGAATATACCGATCAATGGAAAACATTGTCTGACGCGCTGGAAACCCCGATGTTAACCGGCGAAGATATTTATCTGCTGCAAAACTTTAAACCGCTGATCGATATTCATGCCGTTGATATTGTTCATCCTGATTTGGCAACTTCAGGCGGACTTTTAGAAACCAAAAGAATCGGTGATTATGCTGAGGAACATGGTGTTGCAATGGCCATGCACCAGGCCGGTACGCCGGTTTCTTTTATGGCCAATGTTCATTGTGCCGCAGCTACCCAAAACTTTTTAGCACTCGAACATCATTCTGTAGATCTTACCTGGTGGGAAAGTCTGGTGAAAATGACGGATGGCAAACCAATCATTAAAAAAGGTTTTGCTCCTGTTCCTGAATCTCCCGGCTTGGGGATTGAATTGAATGAAGATGTTGTAAAAGAACATTTGCATCAGAGAGATAAAAGCTTTTTTGCTCCAACTGATGAATGGAACGAAAAGCGTTCGCATGACAGAACCTGGAGTTAAATTCTAAAAATTTTAAACATGAAAAAGGCTGCTGAATATCGAAATACAATCAGCAGCCTTTCATACGATCAGCAAGCAACCAACAATTTTAAATTTACTTTTGCCCGGAGACTAAACCAAAACGCATGAAAAAGATCAATGCTTACCAGATAGCAAGTGGATTTGCAGTGCTATTTCTGATTATTTCACTTTTCTTCATTTTTACCGGAAATTTGGCCAACTCAGGTCCTTTTCTGATTGCCTTCTTTTTATCACTCGCTTTTGCGGTCAGGGGATTCAGCGCATTTAAAGGATTCGCCTATACAATCTGGATCTTTACTGCCGTTACCGCCTCCATGTTTTATCCCCAATACTTTACTTCAGCGGGCAGTTTTCAGTTTAAAACACTCATTGTTCCCCTTTTGCAGATTATCATGTTCGGCATGGGATCACAAATGAGTTTGAACGATTTTACCGGAGTGATCAAGATGCCAAAAGGTGTAATTATCGGAGTAGGATCACATTACATCATCATGCCATTGGTTGCTTTTGCCATCTCCCGCATATTTAATTTTCCTCCTGAAATTGCGGCAGGAATTATCCTGATTGGTTGTGTTCCAAGCGGATTGGCGTCCAACGTAATGTCGTACATTGCCCACGCCAATCTGGTTTTAGCCGTCACTATCGGTGCGGTTTCAACACTAATTTCACCATTTGTTACCCCATTTCTGATGAAATTGCTTGGAGGACAGTATATTGAGGTGAACTTCTGGAGTATGATGCTGGATATCCTTAATATGATAATCCTTCCGATTGTGGCAGGTTTTATTTTCAATTTATTCAACGAGAACAAAGAAAAGCTCCGCTCAAAAGTGATCCAGTTAACCGTATTTTTCATCATCATTTTATTGACCGATTTGGTTTTCATGAAGACTAAGCAAGCAGATATCCAAGGATTTTTGATGGCTTTGCTCAAATCGATGAGTTGGTTCTATTTTCTGCCAATGATTGGAGCCATTGTACTCAGGCATTTTCTGAAAGGGGATAAAAAATTGATGGGACAAATTCTTTCTCTGATATCTATGGTCGGGATTGCTGTCATCATTACCATTATTACGGCCACAGGTCGCGACAGCCTTCTAAAGGTTGGTGCATTGCTCCTGGTGACCAGCTTGTTGCATAATGTTGCCGGATACTCATTGGGTTACGGGGTTTCATGGTTATTTGGGATGCCTGAAAAAGATCGGCGCACGGTGGCTTTTGAAGTAGGAATGCAGAATGGCGGATTAGCTTCAGGATTAGCTCTTCAAATGGGGAAAATAGCAACAGTAGGACTTGCTCCCGCCATATTTGGTCCGCTTATGAATGTGACCGGATCGGCTTTGGCCAGCTGGTGGCGCAGTAAACCGCCTATGGAAGAGAATGAAAAATGAGTATCCTTTTGAGTACCTAAATGGATGAAAATTGAGTTTATATCCTTTACCGTTGACTTCAGTCAACGGATAAAATAATGACCAATGTTCTGGGCTTTAGCCCAAATTACTGTGGCTAAAGCCATTGGGTTATAATTGTAATCTATCCGTCAGCGGCAAAGGATAACCTAGGTACTAAAAAGGATATTCAATAAATGAAATATTAGGAAAACTAACACATACCATTTAAATGCAAATACAATGAAAAAAATACATGTTCTGATGATCGTTTTTTTGGCTTTATCGTTCACCGTTTACAGTCAAAAGAAAGAAGAATTTGCGGTTCTCTCAGCCATTGAAACATTCAGAAAAGGAATTATAGATGCTGATAAAGAACTGCTTGGCTCAATTGCAGCTGAAGAATTGGTTTATGGGCACTCGAATGGAAAAGTACAGAATAAGGTTGAGTTTATAGAAGAAATAGTTAATAGCCAGCCTGATTATATTTCTATTGACATGGCCGACCAAACTATCCGGATATCCGGAAATACGGCCATTGTCCGTCATATCTATTCCGCAGAAACAACCAATAATGGCACGTCAGGTCATGTAAAAATTGGCAATATGTTGGTCTGGCAAAAACAGCATGGAAAGTGGAAATTACTTGCCCGGCAGGCCTATAAGTTACCCATTTGACGTTTCGTCAATCCTGTTAAATAACCTATCTTTACAGGCCAAACCAGAGATAAGGCTTTATGAAGAAGGTACTGATCATCACATATTATTGGCCGCCATCGGGCGGAGCAGGGGTTCAGCGGTGGCTGAAATTTGCCAAATACCTGCCTGAATTTGGCTGGCAACCGGTTATCCTGACGGTCGATCCCGAATATGCAAGTTATCCGCAGCGCGACGAAAGCCTTCTTACAGAAGTCGAGCCCAATTGTATGGTTTACACCACAAAAAGCTTCGAACTGTATAATCTTTACAAATTTATCTCCGGAAAGAAGGAAGTTCCGTATGGAGGTTTTGCCAATGAGTCGAAAGAAGGATTGTTTCAGAAAGCCTCCAAATTCCTTCGCGGAAATTTCCTGTTGCCCGATCCGCGCAAAGGCTGGAATAAATACGCTTTGAAAAAAGCAGCCGAATTAATTCGGGATTTTAATATCGATACAGTGGTAACCACCAGCCCTCCCCATTCTACCCAGCTCATCGGGCTTGAACTGAAGAAAAAATTCAACATCCGGTGGATTGCCGATTTGCGCGATCCGTGGACAGATATTTACTATTACAATCATTTTAAACATACTGCACTTGCACGAAAAATCGATCAGAAATACGAACGGGAGGTCGTTGAGAATGCTGATTTGTTAATTACAGTGAGCGAGGATATGAAACGTATTTTTGCTGAAAAGTCTGATTTGCCTGTTGCAGCAAAGACGATCGTTATCCCGAACGGTTTCGATGACGACGACTTCAGGATTACGGATCTGACAGCCGAATCGAAAAAAGTGATTACTTATACCGGCACTATTTCAGATGCTTATGATGTGGATGGCTTTCTGAAATCAATTTCAGGCTTAAACGAAAAACTGAAGTCGCAACTGTTGTTTCGATTTGTAGGAAAAGTGCCGCAATCGGTTGAGCAAAAATTCAGATCTAAAGGTCTTGAACTGGAGATGGTCGGTTATGTCGATCATCCGAAATCCATTGAATATCTGCTCCGTTCCGATTTGCTTTTGCTGGTTATTCCAAAAGTGAAAAACAATCAGGGAATCCTGACTGGAAAGTTCTTTGAATATCTGGCTTCTCAAAAACCCATTCTGGCGATTGGTCCAACCGATGGCGATCTGGCCAAAATCATTCAGGAAACAGAATCAGGAAAGCTTTTTGATTATTCGGATCATAGCCAAATGAAAACATATATTGAACGAATTTTTAGTGTTCCTTTTCAGGCTAATCCTGTAAAAGCGGAGATTTATTCCAGACAAAATTTAACCAAACTATTAGCGGGCAACCTATAAAATGATGAAAATTCTAATGCTTTTGGAAGGTGAATTTCCGCCTGACGACCGGGTTGAAAAAGAAGCTTTGAGCCTAATCGAGAAAGGTTATCAAGTGAGTATTGCCTGCTACACACGCAATGACCGACCTAAAATCGAGAATTATAAAGGTATTCAGCTTTACAGGATGCCCATTTCGAAGCTGATGTATAAATTAAGTGCTGCCTCCCTGGTGTTGCCGGTTTACTTCCTGATTTGGCGAAAATTTGTATCGAAGCTTTATAAGGATCAACGTTTTGATGTAATTCATGTACACGATTTGCCGCTGGCATCAGTGGGTTATTATTTCAAGAAGAAATTCAAACTGAAACTGGTTTGCGATCAGCACGAATTTTACAGCAACTGGATCATTCATACCGCTCATTACAATACTCTGCCCGGGAAAATTGTAAAAGCCCTGAGTGCCTGGAAAAGTTATGAAAAAAAATACCTGGCTTTGGCCGATCTGGTCATTACCATTGAAGAACCTCTTCGTTCATCTTATCTGAATGAGGTTGGCCTGCCTGCCGAAAAAGTGATTTGCCTGCCCAATATGCCTTCAGGAAAAATTTTTGAAAGTAAGGTTTTTGATCCCGAGATTCTCACTCGTTATCAGGATCGGTTTGTGCTTTTTTATGCCGGAAATATTGATATCCTGAGAGGTTTGGATGTGGCAGTTCGTGCTTTGCCGCTATTAAAAAACGAAATTCCGAACGTACTTTTGCTTTTGGTTGGTAAAATTGTAAAGCCATACAATCCGATTGAACTGGCCGAAAAACTTGGGGTGAGTGAGCATTTCCACTTTGACGGCTGGTCGCCGATTGAGAAATTGCCTTCGTACATTCAGGCCAGCGACCTCTGTTTGTTTACTCCACCAGCCAATCGCGAAGAAATAAATCGTACTATTGCCACCAAAATTTATCAGTACATGCAATTGGACAAACCCGTCATTGTTGGCCAGGCAAAAATGATGAAGGAATTTGTTGAATCACGGGGAATTGGATATGTCATCGACGAAACTTCGGCGCAAGATTTTTCTCAGACAGTTCTGAATTACTATCGGAACAAGGAGAAGGAAGATCAGCGAATTCAGGAGAATTGCATCCGGAACAAGGAAAATTATATCTGGGAGAAATCGGTCCAACGTTTACTTGATAAGTACAAAGAATTAGAAGCTAAACTATAAAATCAGAAAAAAATGGGAAAGATTCCGCAAAAACGATACGACCAAACATTGGAATTCATTCAATCGGTTGTGCCAGCCAATAGACGGGTGCTCGATTTGGGCATTGAAAATCATTTTTCAGGTATATTGAAAAACAATGGATTCACTGTGCTCAATACAGGCGGCGAAGATTTGGATTTGATGCCGGAAGTGGTGAAAAGCTTTGATGTTGAGGTGGTAACGGCCATCGAAATTTTAGAACATCTGGTTTCGCCATTGCAGGTGTTGAGAGACCTTCCGGGTAAAAAACTGGTGGCGACTATTCCTTTACGGTTATGGTTCGCCACCGCTTATAAAAGTAAAACCGATCCGTGGGACAGGCATTATCACGAATTTGAAGACTGGCAATTCGATTGGCTTCTGGAAAAAGCCGGATGGAAAATCATCAATCGCAAAAAGTGGATTTCTCCATCCAGTAAAATAGGGTTCCGCCCATTACTCCGGAATATTACTCCGCGTTATTATGCGGTTTATGCCGAACGAATTTGATTTTCTCAGGATTTCATCCAAAAGCGTTTGAGTGCTTTATCCACAATCAGGTTCAGATCATCGGATATACGAAAAGCGTAACTCAATCCAACAAAAACAGCGCTGGTAGCTGAACAGCGGATGATCAGATCAATCAGATAATGATCAAATTCAGGAATTATTTTTCCAACGGCAAAAGCCAGAATTCCGATGGCCAGACATTTGAGGTGAGTCAATCGGTATGGAAACAGTTTCATATTCCAGTTGAGGTAAAAAACACGCAGCGACGAAGCAAGTGCCATCGAAAACAGGGAGCCCAAAGCTGCGCCAATCATTCCCCAAAGTGGAATGAAAATCATGTAAAAGATGACGGTTAAGACAACCAGCAGAGCAAGCGAGTAGGTTTGAATTTTATATTTGTGTGAGGTGCTGATGATCTGCACACTTACTCCGGTAGAAGTCACGATCAGATTAGCAAGCGAAATAATAACAATAACCCATTCGCCGCCACTATATTCGGCAGGTAATATTTTGAAAATGTTATGCAGATTGGTAACCATCAGGACAAAAAGCAACAAACCAGCAAACAACTGATTGATACTGCTTTTGTAATAAATGTCATCGATCTTTTTCAAGTGATTATCCTTCCAGGCATCGGCAATAATGGTCGATGAAATCTTACCCAACGCCCGGTTCGGAATCAGAATAATGGAACCAAAGAAAAAACTGATGGAATAGACACCCGTCATGGAAAGGTTGTAGTATTCATTCAGCAGAATCTTGTCGACACTGGTCATTGCTACACCGCTCAATCCACCAATGATTCCGTATACTGCCAGACTGATCATTTCTTTCCGGAGAGGTGGCTTAATAAAATGCAGATTTGGTTGCAGGTTGAATTGCTTCCTATACATGAGCAAGCCAGCCAGATAGACAGCCGGAAAACTCAAAATAACTACGTAGCCGAAAACATATTGCGAAAAATTAATCAGCTTGAAGAAATAGGCAATCAGCAAAAACAGGTTCCCGATACGGTAAAGCAAATCACTCAGAAAGGTTCCAGTGGTAGCATCGAAAAGCATCTTGTTGTAAGTATCCAGAAGCAGGAAAAACATCCTGAAAAAGATTAATGGAACAAGGAACCAGATGTATTGTACCAACATTGGCGATTTCTCCAAATTGCTTTCAATGATGGATGGTTTCAGAATAAAAAAGCTGATTAATGCAATGGTAAAGCCTATCATTCCTACTGTAACTGCCAGAAAGACAAAGCCATTATTATTTTTGTCCTTATCCCTGAAATAGGAAAACAGTCGTGAGGTTACATTTGTGAAACCGAGCGTGGAGAACTGTGAATAAAGTGCCGAAACCGCAACCAGAATGTTAATGAGCCCGATCTGCTCCTGCGACATCAGTTTGGGCATAATCAGAGCGGTGGTAAAAAATCCAACAACAATACCCAAATAGGAATAGACCGAACCCCTGATTGTTTGCCTTTTAATTACGCCCATTTAATTTAGTTATTGACTTAAAAAGGATTATTTTTGCCCCGCACGAAAATACGAATTTAAAAATTACACCTGTCAATAATATGGATACAAAAGATCTCTTTCGTAAATCAGGAACCTATATCCTTGTTGTCGCTCTGTTTCTGCTTATAAGTGTCATTTATTTTTCGCCGGTTTTAGAAGGGAAAAAACTTCAAAGTTCGGATGGAACTCAGTTTAAAGGCATGTCCAAAGAAATCGTTGATTACCGCTCAGCTACCGGGAAAGAAGCACTTTGGTCGAACAACATGTTCTCCGGAATGCCGGCCTACCTGACTTCAACAGTGTATTCGGGTGAGTTGTTTTCTAAAATTCAGCGGTCAATTACTGGAATTTCTCAACCGGTAATGATTCTCACCTTTAGTTTTCTATTCTTTTTCATTCTTTGTATCCTACTCGATATTAGCATTTGGACAGCATTTGCGGCAAGTCTGGCTTATGGTTTTATGACATTTACCTTTGTGGTGATGGTCACCGGCCATTTGACCAAAGCCCATGCACTGACTTACACAGCCTTAATTGTCGCCGGAATTTTAGTGGCTTTTAAGAAAAACAAAATTGCCGGAAGCCTGATCGCAACACTTGGACTGAGCCTGATGCTAAGTGCCAATCACCTGCAAATGACCTATTATGTTGCTATACTGGCACTTATTTTAGGCATTACCTATCTGGTTTATGCCATCCGCGAAAAAGCTCTTCCGGAATTTATAAAAACCGCTGCTCTTTTATTAGTTGCTGTTCTTCTGGCCGTGGGGACCAACTTTTCACGGTTATATACAACTTACGAATATGGTAAATATTCCATGCGGAGTCAATCAGAATTAAGTCTGGGCGGCGAAAATAAATCCAGTGGTCTGGATAAGAATTACATTTTAGATTACAGCTACGATCTGGGCGAAGCCATGACCGCTTTCATTCCACGATTTAAAGGTGGTGGCATGGGCGAACCGTTGAGTACCAGTTCCGAAACATATAAGTTCTTTGCCCAAGCGCAGGGACCCGAAAAGGCGAAGAAGGCTGTTGAAGGTGGAATGCCGATGTATTGGGGAACTCAACCCATTTCAGGTGCACCTTTTTACTTTGGTGCTGTTTTGTGTTTCCTGTTTGTTCTCGGAATTTTTCTGGTAAAAGGGAAAGACAAATGGTGGCTGGTTGCTGTTTTCGTAGTTTCGTTGCTTCTGTCGCTCGGGAAAAACTTTCAATTTCTCACCAATCTCATGCTCGATTATTTCCCCGGATACAATAAATTCAGGGATGTTAAAAATATTATAGTCATTCAGCAATTTGTCATGGCTTTGCTTGGAGTGCTGGCCATAAAAGAAATTTATGAGCGTAAAATCACCAACGAGGAATTCATAAAAGGCCTGAAATATGCCTTCGGAATTACGGGTGGTTTGGCGTTGATTTTTGCTGTTCTTCCAGGTCTGGCCGGAAGTTTCTCCGGAAAAACCGATGCACAGTATCTGCAAATGGGTTATCCGCAACAGTTTATCGATGCGTTAATTTCCGACCGCGAAAGTGCACTGCGGATGGATGCCTTTCGCACATTTATCTTTGTGTTTCTGGCTGCCGGTGGGTTGTGGGCATATTGGAACAATAAACTGAAAGGGCAATATGCAATTGTTTTGTGGGTAGTACTTATTTTGGCCGATATGATGCCAGTGAACAAAAAGTACTTCAACAACGATAACTTTTCGTCCAAAAAAGAAGTTGCAGTTCCGTTTCAGCCGACTGTTGCTGATAAAGAAATCCTGAAAGATAAAGATCTCTATTACCGGGTTCTGAACCTTCAGAATCCTTTTGCTGATGCACGTACTTCGTATTTTCATAAATCGCTGGGCGGTTACCACGGCGCAAAAATGAAGCGCTACAACGAATTGTACAGTTATGCCATTGAACCGGAAATGCGCACGATGATAGCCGGATTCAAGACCCCGGAAGCCATTGATTCGATCATGAATAATTTGCCGGTCATAAACATGCTCAATACTAAATATTTCATCTACGATTTAAATAGTGCGCCACTGGGCAATTCGCACGCTTTGGGAAATGCCTGGCTGGTGAAGAATGTTAAAATCGTGAATAAGGCAGACGAGGAAGTGACTTCGCTGAAAAATTTCGATCCAAAAACGACAGCCATTGTAAATAAAAGTTTCGAAAAAGAATTGAGTGGTTTTACTTCAGGATCAGGAGAAGGACAGATTAAATTAACCGAATACCAGCCCAATTACCTGAAATATGAAGCTACCGTGAACAGTGGATCGCAGTTGGCTGTTTTCTCTGAGATCTATTATCCCAAAGGCTGGAAGAGTTTTATCGATGGAAAGGAAGCAGATCATTTGCAGGTTGATTTTGTGTTACGCGCCATGGTTATTCCCTCAGGAAAACACGAAATTGAGTTTAAGTTTGAGCCAGCCTCATACTATCTGGGCAACAAAGTATCGTTAGCCAGTTCGATCTTGCTACTTTTGGCCATTGGCGGATATTTATACTATAGTTTTAAATCTAAAAAGTAAAACACAATGGCAGGCAAACCAAAGCCTCAGAAGCTAAACCGTCGGATTTTCAAATCATATCTGACCACAACCATCAGCATTTCAATGGTTTTATTTCTCATTGGTTTGTTGGGCGTTGTTTTGCTCAATGCAGAGCGGCTTGCCAAATATGTGCGCGAAAATATAGGCGTAACCCTGGTTTTGAAAGAAGAGGTTCAGGAGCAGGATATCAAGGATTTGATGACCTCACTTCAGGCAACTGATTTTGTGAAGTCGTTTGAATACATTGATAAGGAAACTGCAGCAGAGAAACTGAAAGCTGAATTAGGTGAGGATTTTACCGGTTTCCTTGGATACAATCCGTTGTTTTCGTCCATTGATGTTAAGCTTTTTGCTGATTTCGCCACTCCTGAAAAACTGAGTTTGCTGGAACCCAAATTCATGGAGTTTTCGCAGGTTAAAGAAGTTCTCTTTCAACGCGACATTGTGAGTATTATCAACGAGAATGTAAAAAAAATAGGCTTTATCCTGATTTTCTTTTCGGGCCTGCTTTTGCTGATATTCTTTGCTTTAATTAACAATACTATCCGGATTTCGATCTATTCGCAGCGTTTCATCATTAACACGATGCTGATGGTTGGAGCAACTGATAGTTTTATCCGGGCGCCATTCGTCAAACGAAGCATAAAATATGGAATTATTGGTGCACTCGCCGCTAATTTGCTGCTTTTTATCCTGATGATCTCCTATTCTTCAGAACTTACCGGAATAATTGACATGAATGATTTTAAAATATTCGGATTGGTTTTTGGGGCCGATCTGGTCATTGGAGTGTTGATTTCGTGGGGTTCAACCTACTTTGCGGTCAATAAATTCATTCGGTTAAAATTTGATGAATTGTTCTATTAACATTCAGGGTGTTATCTTTGATCTTTAAACTTTTCGGCTAACTTTGCAAAAATTTTCATACAATGGGCAAAAAATATTTTGAGAATATGGATGGCTTTGCACTCGGCAAAGAAAATCTGAAATTGATGGTAATCGGTTTGGTAATAATTGTAATCGGTTTTTTGTTGATGACAGGCGGAAAGAGCAGTAATCCATCAGTTTTTAATCCTGAAATATTTAGCTTCCGGAGAATTACCTTAGCACCAATGGTTGTCCTTTTCGGGTTTCTTTTTGAGATTTATGCCATCATGAAAAAACCAAAATCGGAATAGTAACGATTGGATAATAAAGCATTTACTTAAAAGCGTTTCAGGATGGTAAGATCCATTGACGGGAATGATTATCAAAAAGGCGAGATTCTACTTTTTGATAAGGAATTGGATTGGACATCTTTTGACCTTGTACGGAAATTGCGCAATTTCCTTTGCCGGGAAATAGGTGTTAAAAAGCTAAAAGTTGGTCATGCCGGAACGCTCGATCCGAAAGCGACAGGGCTTATGATTATCTGTACAGGCAAGGAAACAAAAAATATTGATTTAATTCAGGCCAAAGAGAAAGAATATTTGGCAACGATCAGGCTTGGGGCAACGACTCCTTCGTTTGACCGGGAAACTGAAGAGAATGAATTCTTTCCGACCGATCATCTTTCGCTTGAATTGGTAAACGAAAAGTTAAAGATATTTATTGGCGAAATCGATCAGGTTCCGCCATTGTATAGTGCGATAAAAGTCGAAGGCAAACGTGCCTACGAACATGCACGTAAAGGAAGTGACATGGTACTTCAGGCCAAAAAGATTACCATTTCTGAATTGGAAGTACTTAGTTTTTCGAAAGAGGAGCTTGTATTAAGGGTTGTTTGCAGCAAAGGAACCTACATTCGATCGTTGGCCAGAGATTTGGGTATTGCACTTGATAGCGGAGCCTATCTGGTTGGATTACGCAGGACCCGGATAGGCGATTTGTTGATTGAAGATGCCTGGGAGCTTGGCGATTTTATAGAAAAATTCAGGATCGATGCAACTAATTCAAATTAGCAGCGTAAATAATGAATTCTGTTAAGCAAGCAAATAGCAGAGACTGTCGTTTAAATAACATAGAATTAATAAATTAACACGGATATAGAATGAAATTATCGAAGTTTAAATACGATTTACCTGAAGAATTAATTGCCTTGCATCCGTCTCCAAACAGAGATGAGTCTAAATTATTAGTTTTACATCGTGCAACCGGTAAGATTGAACACAAGATTTTTAAAGATATTGTTGATTATTTTGGCGATCAGGACGTATTTATTTTTAATGATACGAAAGTATTTCCGGCTCGTTTGTACGGAAACAAGGAAAAAACAGGTGCTGAAATTGAAGTTTTTCTGCTCCGTGAGCTGAATCGCGAACAGCGCTTGTGGGATGTTCTGGTAGATCCGGCTCGTAAAATCCGTATCGGTAACAAATTGTACTTTGGAGAGAACGATTTACTCGTTGCCGAGGTTATTGATAATACCACGTCGCGTGGACGAACTTTGCGGTTTTTATTTGATGGACCTTACGATGAGTTTAAGAAGACCCTTTATGGATTAGGCGAAACTCCGCTGCCTAAATTCATCAAACGTTCGGTAACTGCCGAAGACAAAGATCGTTACCAAACAATTTTTGCCAAACACGAAGGTGCCGTTGCTGCTCCAACTGCCGGACTGCATTTTAGTCGTGAATTGATGAAACGCCTTGAAATTGCGGGTGTTCATTTCAGCTATGTCACGCTTCATGTTGGATTGGGTAATTTCCGGAGTGTGGATGTGGAAGATTTGACCAAACATAAGATGGACTCAGAGCAAATCTGGATTTCGGAAGAAGCCTGTGACATCGTAAATTCTGCTCGGGATGCCAGAAAAAATATATGTGCTGTAGGCACAACAGTGATGCGCACCGTCGAAAGCTCAGTTTCAACTCAGGGTCACATGAAACCATTTGAAGGCTGGACCAACAAGTTCATTTTTCCTCCGTACGAGTTTAGCGTGGCAAACCGGATGATCACCAATTTTCATTTGCCACTTTCAACGCTTTTGATGATGGCTGCAGGTTTTGCTGGTTACGACAATTTAATGAGAGCCTACAAGGAAGCAATTGCAGAGAAATACCGTTTCGGAACCTATGGTGACGCCATGCTGATAATGTAAAATCACAACCGCTAAAAGGAAATCCCTGTCAGCCGAAAGTTGATGGGGATTTCTTTTTATACGAATCAGGAACTTCGTAACTTAGTCAGGTTATAAATAATTATCATTCAAAATCATTGGATATGGAACCCATTGTATTGACCGACCCTAATGTTCAGCCAACCGAAGAATTGATTTTTTCAATCATTGGTTGAGCTGAAGATCAGGCTAAAATAACGCACGTTTTAACTGTAAAAGATGAAAATCGGTAATCTTGATTTAGGTGAAATGCCACTGTTTCTCGCACCCATGGAGGATGTGACGTATAAATCGTTTCGGTACATGTGCAAAAAGTACGGCGCCGATGTGATGATTACCGAGTTTGTTTCGTCGGAAGCTCTGATCCGCGACATTCAGAAGACCAAGCAAAAAATGACTTTGTTTGATTTCGATCGCCCTGTTGCCATTCAGATTTACGGGCACGACATCAACTCGATGGTCGAAGCGGCCAAAGTTGCTGAAGAATCGCAGCCCGATTTTATCGACATTAATTACGGTTGCCCAATGAAGAAGATCATACGGCATGGAGCGGGTGCTGCCATGTTGCTCGATCCGGATAAGATGCAGCGAATGACCGAAGCCATTGTGAAAGCTGTAAAATTGCCGGTTACCGCCAAAACACGTCTGGGTTGGGACGAGAATAGCAAAATCATAGTCAATGTGGCCGAGCGCTTGCAGGATGCAGGAGTTGCAGCATTGGCCATTCATGGACGCACCCGAAGCATGTTGTACACCGGAGAGGCCGATTGGTCGCTGATTGCTGATGTGAAAAATAACCCGCGGATGACCATTCCGATCATCGGGAACGGTGATATTAATGGACCTGAAAAGGCCAAAGCATTTCTGGAACAAAGTGGGGTAGATGCGCTGATGATTGGCCGCGGATCAATTGGTCGCCCATGGATTTTCTCGGAAGTAAAACATTACCTTAAAACCGGAGAATTACTACCACCGCCAACAGTTGCCGAGGTCGTTCAAAATGTTCGCGATCAGTTGAATATGTCGATTGAATGGAAAGACAATGTTCGTAGTGGTATCCTGATGATGCGTCGCCATTTCGCGCGATATTTTCCGTCGCTGCCCAATTTCAGGGAGCATCGAATCAAGCTCCTGCAGGCAGAAACAATTGAGGAAGTTCAGGAGTCTTTGAGTTTGATTGAAGAACTTTATGGAGAAATCAGGGTTGATTACAGCAATGTGAGTCTGAAATAGCCGGGCTAAAGCCCAGTAATTAGGAGGTTTTGTTATCCGTCACATGAATGTGACGGCAAAGGATATCTCATTGAATATGAGAGAATCTTGATCGAAGTGTTATTCTTTTCCGTCTGCTTCAGCTGACGGTTTAATACATTTAAAAATGAAAAAAATTCGCACCATCCAGCTCGGAGCAAATCTTTACAACCTATTTGCCGATGAATTCAAATCAGCCAAATACCGGAAACACTATTCCGATGGTTCATTCTGGGGTAAGTTGAAAAGGTATTCAAAAGTTGCGGGAATGAAAGTGGTTTATCCGGCACTTCTCCTGCAGTATATGATGAAATCGGATGATGTGCCACTCAAGGCCAAACTGATTTTATCAGCTGCTTTGGGTTATTTTATTTTACCTGTCGATTTTATTCCCGATTTTGCCCCAATGATAGGATTTGCAGACGATGTGGGTGTTTTGCTGTTAATTCTTCGTCAAATGGCAGTTTATATCACCCCTGAAATCAGGGAACAAGCTCGCGAACATATTCGAAAATGGTTTGGAGAAAGCAGTACTGTTGAGTTGGATCTTCTCGACAAAGAATATATGAATTGATCGTTAATCTTTCTTTACATTTGCACCAAACCATTTTTGCACATGGAATTCCTTACTTCGCTAAATTTAAATGTCCTCGAATGGTCCATTATCATGTTCTGCGGAATGCTTATCGGAATGGCGAAAGTGGGTGTGCCGGGAGTTTCTATGATAGTTGTTCCCGCTTTGGCATTTATTTTCGGGGCGAAACAGTCTACCGGAGTTTTACTTCCAATTTTGATGATGGCCGATATATTTGGTGTGGCTTATTACCGTCGTCATGCCAATTGGGCAAACCTGATTAAAGTTTTACCCTGGGCAGTGATAGGTTTATTAATTGCGCTTTGGGTTGGCGAAATAGTTAATGATAAACAGTTTAAAAACCTGATTGCCATTCTTGTATTTCTGAGCATCGGACTGATGCTTTGGCAAGACAAGCGAAAAGGGACGACTTTTTTCCCTGACAAATGGTGGTTTGCTGCTGCGATGGGTGTTCTGGGCGGTTTTGCGACGATGATCGGTAATGTTGCGGGTCCTGTTTTTGCCATTTATCTACTGGCCATGCACCTTCCCAAAAACAGTTTTATTGGTACCGGAGCCTGGTTCTTCATGATTATTAATTTCTCGAAGTTACCGCTTCAGTTGTTTGTCTGGGATAACATTAACTTATCAACTCTGGCAATTGACTTGGTGACTTTACCTGCAATTGCTTTTGGTGCGATTCTGGGGTTTAAAATGGTAAAAATTATTCCTGAACATACCTATCGTGGGTTCGTTATTGTGATCACTGTTATTTCTGCATTTTTACTACTTCTGTGAGTATAAAATAAATTCAACAGATCAAGGTTAATCGGTTTGTAATTATTTGTTGTTCTTTCCAATCCTGCTTTAGTCTTGTTAATTTACTTTAATCCAGCAGAATAATTCGATTAGTTTTTTTGAATTAAAGCATTTTGAGGCAGAATTAACGGTGTTGTAACATCTTTGTAACAGCTATGTAATTAATAAAATTCTATTTTGCATGATTAAAGGGTTTCGGTTGATAAACAATTCCTTTAGAATTAATCATTCTTTGATAATTCCTTATCTTAGTGCCAATTAAAAGTGATTTTATTCAAAGGTTTGAACTTGTTATAAATAAGAAAATAATATCCGCATGACACTTAGAAAAGACGAAGCCATACAATCTATATTAATCGATTATGAGAAACTTGCCAATTTGGTTCTCGCTCAATTGGACGAAGTTGAACGACTGATTAATTCAGGGAAACTGACGCCAGACGAAGAACAACTCGATCAGGTGATGAAAAATGAAAAGAAAATCAATAAGCTGGAAGTTAAGCTTAGCGAAGACATTATAAACTCTATTGCCCTTTATCAGCCGGTTGCTTCCGAAATACGAAAATTAATTGCCGGTTATCGAATTGTGATCAGTCTCGAACGCATTGGTGATCTGGCGATCAGCATCATCAAGTTTATGCGACAGATTGAAAATCAGGAAGTTTATGCCAGTCTTTCAGGATTTATACCCAAGATGATGCATTTAAGTACCGAAATGGCCCGAAGTTCGATGTTGTCGTTTATCAATCAGGACATGGAGCTTGCGATATGGACTATTAAATCGGAACCAACGGTAGACGAGTTTAATCACAAAATGCTGAAAAAGGTGGCTGAAAGAGCGGATTTAATTGCTGACAATAAGGATATACTCCTAAGTTATATTGCGATTAAAGAAATGGTTGCCGGGATAGAACGCATCGCTGATCATGCTGCCAATATTGCTGAAGCTTCGTTTTACTCCTACGAAGGGAAGGATATTCGACATAAACGCAATCCATAATAGCAACACTATTCTAACAACTATGAATAAAAACACAAAAATATTGGTCGTTGACGACGAAAAAGATTTATGCGAAATTCTTCAGTTTAATCTCGAAAGCGAAGGTTTTGAAATTGAGATGGCCTATTCGGGAGAAGAAGCCCTTGGTAAGTCAATAGAACGTTTCGACTTGTTGTTGCTTGATGTGATGATGGGTGGCATGTCGGGTTTCAAACTGGCTGATAAAATCCGGAAGGAAATGGGACTTTCGGTACCCATTATTTTTCTCACCGCACGCGAAACCGAAAACGATATGCTAACCGGCTTTAATGTTGGCGGCGATGATTACCTGTCCAAACCTTTTTCAATAAAAGAACTTGTTGCCCGTATAAAAGCTGTTTTGCGCCGGGGAAAATCAGTTGAAATAAAGTCGAAACTTATTACAATTGATAATCTCGAGCTTGATTTAAGCCGCAAATCGCTAACAATTGATAGTGAGAACATTTTGCTTACCCGAAAGGAATTTGAAATATTAGCCATGTTGATTTCGAATAAGGGAAAATATCTCAGCCGTCAGGAAATACTTGACCGAATCTGGAGCGACGATGTTATTGTAACCGAGCGGAATGTCGACGTTAATATTGCCCGTCTCCGGAAAAAAATTGGAATTTTCGGTGATAGTATAAAAGGCAGGTCGGGTTACGGATACTGTTTTGAAAATTAAATATTAGGAAATATAAAAGTGAAATAAGTTAAGATTCTTTGAGGGATTTTTCCTCATTTCTTTTTCCTTTTTTCCATTTATTATTGTATGATCAATTACCACTTTAACTGATTTTAAATGTTTGTACAGCGCTCCTTTCGTAAACGAATTTTCATCAATTTTTTTGCTGTCTTTTCAATTTTTGCCATTGCCGTTTTGGTGTATCAGTACAATCGTGAGAAAAGCTACCGAACGGGTGAGTTGGAAAATATTCTTGATAATACTTCGGAAGTAACTCATCGATACATTGAGCACAAAAAGATTTTTGAAACAGGCGATTTTAAATCATTGGATACGCTCAAAAGCATTTTGCCGCTTTCTAATACCCGAATTACAGTTATAGATCTGAACGGAAAGGTACTTTACGACAGCTTTGTTGCTGATGTTCAGAAAATAGAAAATCATTTGGACCGACCCGAGGTTCAGAAAGCGATTAAGAACAAAAAAGGATCGAGCATCCGGAATTCGACTACAACCAACCAGAAGTTTTACTACTATGCCAAGAATTGCGAAAAATATCTGGTTCGAACAGCCGTAGTTTATGATGTCGACATCATTAAAATTCTGCATACCGAACGTATATTTCTGGTTTTTATCGTTTTTATTTTTCTTCTGATGTGGGTGTTGCTTCATTTTACCACCCGAAGGTTAAGCGAATTCATTGTTAAACTGAAGGACTTTGCCTTAAAAGCAGGACTCAATGAAGACATCTCAAAAATGGACAGTAATTTTCAGGACAATGAATTGGGAGTCATCCGTAAACAAATTATTCAGATATACGATAATTTGAAGACTACCAAAGATGAGTTGACCAGTGAAAGGGAAAAACTTTTCAGCCACCTGCAAGGACTGAAGGAAGGAATTTCAATATTTTCGCCTGAAAAAGGTAAAATACTGGCAAACAGTCATTTCATTCAATTTATAAATATGATTTCGGAGAAGTCAACTATTTCTGCCGAACATATATTTTTAATTCCTGAATTCAGGAAAGTGGTTGAATTTGTTGACCAAAAAATCGAACTGGATGCCCAGTCTCAAAATAGAGATCTTCCTCAAATGGAATATACCATCGAAAAGGGAGAAAAATATTTTCAGGTCAGATGCATCATTTTTATTGATCGTAGTTTTGAAGTGCTTATTAGCGATATTACCCGTCCTGAGAAACAACGACTTCTGAAACAACAATTGACCTCCAATATTGCTCACGAACTAAAGACACCGCTCTCGTCGATCAAAGGATATCTGGAAACCATACTAAACAATCAAAACATTCCGGCTGAAAAGCAAAAGTATTTCCTTGAAAAGGCATTTGCACAATCAGAACGTCTCACCGATTTGCTTAACGATATCTCATTGCTTAATAATATTGAAGATGCAGGAGGTTTGTTCGAGTTTAAACCGTTGGTTTTAAAACCTGTCATCCGCGATGTTATCGAAAACCTGAGGAGTAGGTTGACCATTAAGAATATGGATTGCACAATCGATGTTGGAAGTGATGTAGTTATTAATGGAAACGAGTCCTTAATATTTTCGGTTTTCCAGAATCTGATTGAGAATTCGATTAACTATGCAGGTGCGAATGCTCAGATATCGATCCGAAAATATCTGGAAGATGAGAAGTTCTACTTTTTCCAGTATACTGATAGTGGAGTTGGTATTCAGGAAGAACACCTACCACGAATTTTTGAACGGTTCTATCGGATTGATTATGGACGGTCGCGCGATACAGGTGGCACTGGTCTGGGACTATCCATTGTAAAAAATGCCATATTACTTCATAAAGGTGAAATTTCGGTTAAAAACCGGCCGGAAGGCGGGCTGGAGTTCTTATTCTCGCTAGCCAAAAAATAGGCGATTCTTTTTCATGTTAAAGAGTACCTTTTTATTCATATCAGATTATTTTTTTTATATTTATCAACAACTGTCTGATGGCAGTTCGTTGTAATTAAAAGGAATAAATTATGGATATAATTCACATTAGTGCAGAGTGTTATCCCGCTGCAAAGGTGGGTGGGTTAGCTGATGTTGTGGGCGCATTGCCTAAATATCAAATCTTATTGGGGCATACCTCTTCGGTGATAATGCCATTTTACCACAGTAAATTCAGTAGTTCGCATGAATTTACGACAGTTTTCTCTGGAATTGCGCGTCTGGGTCAAGCAAATTTCGCCTTTCATGTTTTAGAACTAGTGAATAACGATCTTGGATTTGATCTTTTTATGATTGACATTCCGGGCTTGTTTGACCGCGACCAAATTTATTCTTATCACGATGACACCGAGCGTTTCATCACGTTCCAAATCGCAGCTTTAAATTGGTTGAATCAGCGTGAAGGAACTCCGGATATTGTGCATTGCCACGACCAGCAAACCGGTTTCATTCCTTTCATGATGTCGAAAGTTCGCGAATACAGCAAATTTGAACACGTTCCGACGGTATTTACGATCCATAACGGACAGTATCAAGGGCAATTCACTTTCGACAAGTTGCATTTTCTTCCGCCATTTCATTCGTATTTTAACGGGCTGGTCGAGTGGCACAATTTGATTAATCCTTTGGCCTCGGCCATTAAGTGTGCCTGGGGTGTTACCACTGTTTCGCCAAGTTACCTCGAAGAAATCAGTTATGAGATGAGGGGAATGGAAGATTTACTTCGGCACGAACGTAGTAAATCGCTAGGCATATTAAACGGAATTGACGCCGATGTCTGGAATCCTGAAACTGATCCGATGTTGGAAACTAAATTCAATGTCAAAACCGTTGAGGCAGGGAAAAAGGCCAGCAAGGAAATGCTTTGCACACAATTCGGGCTGAATCCTGAAAAACCTTTGTTTACTTTTATTGGTCGTTTGGTTGGCGAAAAAGGCGCCGATGTTTTGCCCGATATTATCTATAACATTTCGAAGTTTAATCCTGGAGAACAGAATATCCTTATTTTAGGTTCCGGAGAAAAGAACATCGAAAATGGACTGCTTCATTTGGAGCCAATGTTTAAAGGAAGTTATTGCTCGTATATTGGGTATAGCGAAAAACTTTCACACCTGATTTATGCCGGGGCCGATTTCCTGTTGATGCCTTCAAGGGTGGAGCCCTGTGGACTGAACCAGATGTATGCCCTTCGGTACGGAACAATTCCAATTGTCAGAAGAACGGGAGGCCTGCGCGATACGGTGACCGATATCGGAGACAATGGTTTCGGAATTTGTCACGACCAGTGCTCAACATTCGATGTCATCCATTCGATGCAACGTGCGAAAACCTTGTTTAAAGATCAAAAGACTTTTAAGAAAATCAGAAAGCAAATCATGCAAATCGACCATTCGTGGAACAGAGCAGCAGCTGAATATATCGAATTATACCAATCACTTAAAATATAACGACATGAAAAAAACAACCTTAGCTATTATTCTCGGAGGAGGTCAGGGATCGAGACTGTCCCCTTTGACAGAGAACAGATCGAAACCTGCTGTGCCAATTGCTGGGAAATACCGTTTGGTCGATATTCCAATTTCGAATTGTATCAATTCCGACATTGACCGTATTTTTGTGTTGACACAATTTAATTCGGCCTCGCTAAACAAGCACATCAAAAACACCTATCAGTTCAGTTTTTTCAACAATTCATTTGTCGATATTCTTGCTGCCGAACAAACTCCGGATAATAAATCATGGTTTCAGGGTACTGCTGATGCTGTTCGCCAGTGTATGCAACATTTCCTGAACTATGAATTCGATTATGCGCTGATTTTGTCTGGTGACCAATTGTACCAAATGGATTTTAACGAAATGGTTGAGGCGCATATTAAAGCCAAAGCCGATATCACGCTGGCAACTTTACCTGTTGTAGCCCGTGAGGCATCTGAATTCGGGATTCTTAAGTCTGATTCAAAAAATATCATTCAGGAATTTATTGAAAAGCCTACTGCTGAAATGCTTCCTGATTGGGTTTCGGAAACCAGCGAGGAGATGAAACGTGAAGGTAAAGTTTATCTGGCTTCGATGGGTATTTATATTTTTAACCGTAATTTGCTGGTTGAACTGATGAAAGATGAGGCAACCAAAGATTTTGGCAAAGAAATTATTCCACAATCGATTAAAACCCATAAAGTTTTAAGCTTTCCGTATGAAGGTTATTGGACGGATATAGGTAACATCGATTCGTTTTATGAAGCAAACCTTGGTTTAACTGATGATATTCCGAAATTTAACCTGTTCAATAATTCGAAACCGGTTTATACGCGTGCAAGGCTGCTCCCGCCTTCGAAGATTTCAGGAACAACATTAGAGAAAACTGTTGTTTCTGACGGTTGTATTATTCATGCCAGCCGAATTGAACATTCTGTGATCGGAATCCGGTCAAGGATTGGCAAAGGAACGACCATTGTCAATTCGTACATTATGGGTAACGACTATTATCAGAATCTCGAAGAAATTGATCAGCATTACAATGACGGAAAAGTGATGGGAATTGGAGACCGTTGCTATTTAAACAATTGTATCGTTGACAAGAACGTTCATATCGGGAACGATGTTCGGGTAAACGGAGGCCAACATTTATCGGATTCAAACAACGACCTCTATTCGGTAAAAGAAGGGATTGTTGTGATTAAGAAGGGGGCTATTCTACCCAATGGATATGTCATTTAATACCAAATGCAATTTCAAATCAGTCCAAAGCTTTAGTATAATGCCGATGAATAGAAATGTTAAGGCCAATCGAGAGAGCGAAGATTGGACTATTAAATTTCTTCAATCGGTATAATCGTTCAGGTTAAAATTTTCAAACCCCGAACCTGGTTAACGGTTTCGGGGTTTGTTTTTCTATTCAGTTGACCACAAAGCGTCAACCCTACTTTTGCAATTAAAACACTGCTTCTATAATTTTTCGGGTATTGTCCGAAACTCCGTAAGTATAAATATGCAAACTCGGAACCTGATGTGCAACCAGGTCTTTCGATTGATGAATAGCCCATTCAGTACCAACCACTTTGGCATCGTCGTCGGTTTTGCATTTGCCTAATTCGGTCGCCAATTCCTGCGGAATATCAATACTGAATAGCTTTGGCAGCACCGTCAGCTGATTCTTCAAATTGAGCGGTTTAACTCCGGGGATAATAGGCACCTGAATTCCAATTGCCCTGCATTTATCCACAAAATCATAATATTTTTGATTGTCGAAAAACATCTGGGTCACAATGTAGTCGGCACCTGAATCTACTTTTTGTTTTAAATACTGAAGGTCAATTTCAGTATTTGGCGCCTCAAAATGCTTCTCCGGATAACCAGCTACTCCAATGCAAAAATCCATCGGATGGGTATTTTTTAAATCTGCTTCCAGATATTTTCCATTTCGTAAATTCACAATCTGTTCAACCAGTTGATTGGCGTTGGAATGTCCATTTGGATCGGGTCTGAAAACATGTTCGCCTTTGTTTCCGTCTCCACGTAAGGCTAAAACATTTTTGATGCCCATAAAATTCAGGTCGATCAAAACATGTTCGGTTTCGCTTTTCGAGAAGCCGCCGCACAAAATATGCGGGATCACCGGAATACCGTATTTGTGCTGAATACTCGCTGCAATTGCAACAGTTCCGGGGCGTTTGCGAACCGTTCGTTTTTCAATGCGACCATCGGGCAACTCGATGTACATCATTTCGTCACGGTGCGTGGTGATGTTGATGTACTTAGGATCGAAATCGACCAGCGTTTCAACGGTTTTGTATATTTTACTCGCATCATTTCCTTTGAGCGGTGGCAACAGCTCAAACGAAAAAACGGTTTTATTGCTTTGATTGATAATGTCAATTACTTTCATGCTAATGTTTTTTCAAATCAAAAATCTGATATCTGGTGCAAATGTCGCATAATTACCTTGAAATACTAAAGATGTATTTTAGAATATCAAGGTAAATATATTCGTAAAGTGAAAATTAACTCTTGAGGTTAATCCTTCCCATCTTCAAGCCCAAAATGTTTGCATGAAAATCTTCCCCGCAAAAAAGGCAGAATTTTCATTCCGCCTTTCTGAAGTTTTATTGTTGCTTTCATCTATGCAATCTCCAACCCCGTTCTTTTTAACACAGTATCATTCTCTGTAACAATCATTAAATCAATATCGCTTTCGTTTGTTGCGGTATTGGTCAGGTAGCTTCCATATAAAAAAGCTTTGTCCACCATTATTCCTTCGGTGCGTAATAAATCGATATAGTTTCGTGAAATTTCTATAATCTCAATTTGAGTCATATCGGCTTTTCTTTATGAAGGCAACCACGATTCCGTCCGAAGAAAGATATCCGCTTT
>Ga0136636_10000062_pt1 | contig 37561 bp, 28 predicted proteins | sample AntDrymUQ8522106_2_FD_104653 | JGI IMG/M metagenome (GOLD analysis project Ga0136636, IMG submission 104653) | Polar desert sand microbial communities from Dry Valleys, Antarctica - metaG UQ852 (21.06) | ecosystem: Environmental > Terrestrial > Soil > Desert | place: Antarctica: Dry Valley... | reverse complement strand
CGATGAAGCGCGCATCGCCCAGGCGCTGGCACTGATCGCCGGCGCGAAACGTCCGGTGTTCTATACCGGTGGTGGGGTGATCAACGCCGGCCCGCGCGCCTCGGCGGCGTTGCGCGAACTGGTGCGCCTGACCGGCATCCCCATCACCTCCACCCTGATGGGCCTGGGCGCGTTTCCGGCCAGCGGGCGCGAGTGGCTGGGCATGCTGGGCATGCACGGCACCTACGAGGCCAACCTCGCGATGAACCGCTGCGACGTGATGATCAACATCGGCGCACGCTTCGACGATCGCGTCACCGGACGACTGGACAAGTTCTCGCCCGGCTCGAAGAAAATCCATGTCGATATCGATCCATCGTCGATCAACAAGAACGTGCGGGTCGACGTGCCGATCCTCGGCGACTGCGCCGAAGTGCTCGATCAGATGATCGATGCGTGGAAGTCCGGCCAGATGCAGAGCGACAAGCCGGCTTTGCTCGGGTGGTGGGCGCAGATCGACAACTGGCGCGCGCGCCGCTCGCTTTCCTACAAGAACTCCGACGACACCATCAAGCCGCAGTACGCGGTCGAGCGCCTGTACCAGCTCACCCGCGAGCGCGATACCTACATCACCACCGAAGTCGGCCAGCACCAGATGTGGGCAGCGCAGCACTATCGTTTCGAGGAGCCCAACCGCTGGATGACCTCGGGTGGGCTGGGCACCATGGGCTACGGTATTCCGGCCGCGGTCGGCGTGCAGGTGGCACACCCCGACGCGCTGGTGATCGACATCGCCGGCGAGGCCTCGGTGCAGATGACCATGCAGGAGCTCTCGACCGCGGTGCAGTATCGGCTGCCGATCAAGATCTTCATCCTCAACAACGAGTACATGGGCATGGTGCGGCAGTGGCAGGAGCTGCTGCACGGCGGGCGTTATTCGCAGTCGTACTCCGAAGCGCTGCCGGATTTCGTCAAGCTCGCCGAGGCCTATGGGGCGAAGGGGATCCGGGCCAACAAGCCCGCCGAGCTGGACGCCGCGATCCAGGCCATGATCGACCACCCTGGTCCGGTGATCTTCGATTGCGTGGTCGACAAGCTGGAGAACTGCTACCCGATGATTCCCTCGGGCGCGGCACACGACGAGATGATCCTGCCCGATGCCACCGACGGCCCGGGCGTGTCCGAAGCCGGCAAGATGCTGGTCTGACAGCAGGAACACCGCATGAGCCAGCAACCCGCTTCCGCATACTTCATGGTCGACGCGCCGGTGCGCGAGTCGAAGGCCACGCTTGCGATCCTGGTCGACAACGAAGTCGGCGCGCTGGCCCGAGTGGTCGGGCTGTTCGCCGGTCGCGGCTACAACATCGAATCGCTCACGGTGGCCGAAACCGATCACCAGAAGCACACCTCGCGGATCACCATCGTCACCCGCGGCACGCCGGCGATCATCGAGCAGATCAAGGCCCAGCTGGGCCGCTTGATTCCCGTGCATCGGGTAGTGGACCTGTCGGTCGACAAGCCAGGACTGGAGCGCGAGATGGCGCTGGTCAAGGTCATCGGCGAAGGCGAACGTCGCGCCGAAGCGCTGCGACTGTCGGAAGTATTCCGCGCTCGCGTGATCGACATCACGCACACCAGTTTCATCTTCGAGCTGACCGGCTCGCCGACCAAGATCGACGCATTCGTCGACCTGCTCAAGCCGCTGGGGCTGGTCGAGTTCTCGCGTACGGGTGTGGTGGCGATCGGGCGCGGGGTAGAGGCGCTCTGATACGCTGCACAGCCCGACACCGGCTGGCGCCGACATTGCGGACATGAACCCTGTGCTGCGCAGTTTTTGCTGGGCGCTGTGCGCGGGTGTCGTACCGACAGCAGCGAGCGCGCTGGAAGTAACGCCGCTCGATCTCGCCAGCGGGCCGAACACCGCCCAGCCATCGGTAGCGGTCGATCCGGATCGCGGGTTCATCGTGACCTGGCAACGGCACGAGGGCAGGCGGACGTGGCTCGAATTCCTCGCGCTGGAAACCGATGGTCGGATCGGCCGTCGAGGCACGGTAGCCGATTCGGCGAGAGCGGCAGACGCCGGTGGCGCGGGAGAATGGTTCGTCAACTGGGCCGACTTCCCGAGCCTCGTCGTGCTCGACAACGGCGACTGGGTCGCGCACTGGCTGCAGAAGATCGGCGACAGCACCTACGCGTACGAAATCCGCGTGGTTCGCTCCAGCGACCGCGGCCGGACCTGGTCGCCCTCGCTCGTGCCGCACACCGACGCCACGCCGACCGTGCACGGCTTCGTCTCGATGGTGCCCGCGGGCGGCGACCGCGTGCGCCTGGTCTGGCTCGATGGTCGCCAGACCGCAGGCGACGCGGCGGGCCACGAGGACGCTGGGCACGGCGAGCACGGCAACGGCGGCCGCATGACCCTGCGCAGCGCGGTGCTCGATCGCCGCGGTCGCCTGCGCGACGAGGCGCGGCTCGATGCCACGACGTGCAGCTGCTGCCAGACCGACGTGCTGCGCGTCGGCAGTAGCAGTCTCGTGGCGTATCGCGACCATGGCGATGGCGACCTGCGCAACATCCACTGGCTCGCGCACGAGCGCGGGCGCTGGTCCGCAGAACGCGTCGTGTACGACGACGACTGGCGCATTGCCGGCTGCCCGGTGAATGGGCCCGCGCTTGCCGCAGGGCCCGCTGGCGTCCTCGCAGTCTGGCCGACGATGCAGGGCGAGCGGATGGTGGTGCGCGCCGCACTCGGCAATGGCACTGCGTTCGGCGCACCGGTCGATCTGGAGGCGGGAGTCGGCACCATCGGGCGGGTCGACGCCGCGGCCTGGGGAGACGACGGATTCCTCGCCGCATGGCTTGGTGCGGGCGCGGCCGCCGGCGCCAGCGCGCTGCGCGTGGTCGAACTCGACGTCGGGCTGCGAATCCGGGCGACCCACGAACTTGTCGAACTGCCTCCGGGCCGTTCGACCGGCGTGCCGCGGATGGCTGCGGCCGGCGGCGCGGCCGTCGTCGCTTGGGTGGAGACAATCGACAGCCGTCCGACGGTGCGTGCCGTGCGGCTTGCCGAACCCCTTGGCCATCGCCAGCGCGGCGACCAGGATGCGAAGAGCAACTAGTCCGATGCGGTCTGAAGGCCGCGTCGGTCGACGAGTCGCGCCGCGGTTCGGTATCGGCGTGGGTCGCCCCGATTCCGCCCGGGTTCGGGTTGGGCGTGACGGTTGGTGTGCGATGGCCGCCTCGTTTCGACCTTGACTTGAATCGGCGCAATCCGCTGAGCGACGTCGCCGCGGTGCGCGTCATGCCACGATCGCCGGTGCATTGATCTGCCGGCGACCGCAGCCCGGACTTGACGGAGCGCCAACGCAGCGGCTTCCGTCACACTTCTGCCATCGATCCGAAATATTGTCGCCCGCATGGATATCCTCATGCTGTCGGACGTTTACTTCCCGCGGGTCAACGGCGTTTCATCGTCGATCCGCACATTCGCGCAGGAACTGGTCTCGCTGGGGCACGGCGTGAGTCTGGTCGTGCCGGCCTACGACGAGGCGCTCGATCGCCAGCACCACGATGAGGGTTTCGAAGTGCTGCGGCTGCCCTCGCGCACGATCTTCTTCGATCCCGAAGATCGGTTGATGAAAGCCTCGGCATTGACATCCGTGCTGCCGCAACTGGCCGCTCGACGCTGGGATGCGATCCACATCCACACGCCGTTCCGGGCCCATCAGCTGGGTGTGCGACTCGCACGCGCGACGGGGCTGCCGACGGTGGAGACTTATCACACCTTCTTTGAGGAATACGTCGCGCACTACCTGCCGTGGCTGCCAAAGCCCGTGCTGCGCTACGGCGCCCGCGCGCTGTCGCGCCGCCTGTGCCACGAGGTCGAGCATCTGATCGTGCCCAGCCAGCAAATGGTCGACGTGCTGGACCGGTATGGCATTCGCACGCCCTCGACGGTCATTCCCACCGGGATCCATCTCGACGAGTTCGCCGGCGGGGATGGTGGGGCGTTTCGTGCGAAACACGGGATCGCGCCGAGCCAGCCGACGCTGGTGACCGTCAGCCGCCTGGCGCAGGAAAAGAACATCATGTTCCTGCTCGATGTGGTGAAGGCGCTGGTCGGCGAGTTTCCCGCTCTGTGTTTCATCGTGGCCGGCGAGGGACCCGATGCGCCGCGGCTGAAGCAACGCACCGCCGAGCTGGGGCTCGGCAACACCGTGCGCTTCTTCGGCAACCTCGATCGGCGCACGACCCTGCTGGACTGCTACCGGGCCGGCGATGTGTTCGTGTTCGCATCCCCGACCGAGACCCAGGGCCTGGTGCTGATCGAAGCGATGGCGCTGGGTGTGCCGATCGTATCCACGGCGGTGATGGGAACCGCCACCGTGCTCGAAAACGCGCGCAGCGCGCGGATCAGCGTGGAGAACGTGGCAGAGTTTGCCGGGCATGTGGCCGCACTGCTGCGTTCCGCCGAGGAGCGCCGGGCGCTATCCGCCCACGGTGCTGCCGATGCTGCGCGCTGGAGTGCGCCGGCGCTGATGCACAAGGTGGTCAAGCTCTACGCGTCGATAGGCTCGCGCAAGGACGACTCGCAAGCCGGCGCGGCAGATCAGGTCTGATTCGCCGCGCCGGTTTCTACGCGCAGCGGCGACGCGCGAAGCCGATCAGGCGTGCGCGAGCGTCAGCAGCCACAGCGGCAACCTTGGGGTGTTCAGCTTGCGCGGCAGCGCAGCGGCGCGCGGTATTGGGAAAGCAAGTGGCTCACTGGCCTGGGAGTGCTCCGGCCGTTGGCCACACAGAGTCGTGCATCCTGACAGGCTCAAGGTTCGAAACTGTTGCGGAAGAGGTTGCCCGAGATATCGATCAAGCACGCAGCGGCTGCGATGTTGTCGGCCATCTGCGTCTGGGTGCACGGCGAGAAGGTGGAAGAGCCATTGATCGACGGACTCATCAACCAACTACCGGTCTGTGCTTCGCAGGCCGAATTGGCTTGCCCATCGTGCGGTGCGCCGAAGTTGTGCCCCATCTCGTGCGCGAGCGTGAGTGCTGTGGTGTTGTTGGCCGCGCGCACCTGGTTGACGCCATAGCCGAAGCCGGAATTGCACAAGACGCCGAGGTAGGCCACGCCCACGACGTTGCCATCGAAGTCCTTGCCGCTGAACAGATGGTTCAGACCACCCTTCGGGATACTGCTGCCAGCGCCGCTGCTCATGAACGTGCGGAACTGCCCGAGCAAAGCGCTGCCATCGGTGGCGATCAGGGTTCCGTTCGCGTCAAGGTTGCTTACCGTGGTTGCGCTGATCTGCACGCTCAATTGCGCACTGTAGATGCCATCGACGAAATTGACCCGCGATGCGGTCACCGCATTGGCGTTGGCGCCGTGCACGGTGGTGTATTCGGTATCGGTGACCACGGTCAGGCGCAGTTCGCGGGTGGCACCGGCGGCCTTGCCGACGCTCGCGCGCAAATGCGCGAGGAAACGCGTGTAGTCGGCGCGCTGCTGCTTGGGCCGATAGGCATCGGATACGCTGATCACATCGTCGCGCAGGCCGGGCAGGATCAGATCGCTGAAGCGATAGATCACCGTGCTGTCGGCCTGAGTCGGGCGCGGCAGCAGGTCGGCCACGTTCTGTGCGGCATCGATCAGGTAAAGCTCGCCGCCGCTGTAGAAGCCGCCGGTCCAACGTCCGTCGATTCGCGACAGCCGCGCCCATGACGTGGCATCGCCGACGACTGCCCCACGCAGAAACAGGTTGTCCGCGCCGACGGTACTCGCGCGCGCATTCGCATCGAGCGCATCCAGCAACGCCGCATTGCTGTCGAGCTCGAGCGCGAACACGCGACCGAATGCAGCGAACGCGAGGCGCTCGACCGACGCTGGCTGTCCGCGCATTGGCACCGCGTCCAACCGCAGTGTTTCGTAGGCGAGGATTCGCGCATCGTCGGCAATCGAGGGCAGCGCCATCAGGCAGCCTGCGAGGAGCGCGGAAAAGCGGGAGAAAATCGACATCGGATGGGTAGTCCGGGCAGCACAATGGCGGCGACTATGCCGCAATCGGAGACCGGAACCAGTGAACCCGCGCACGTCTCGGGCAACCTGCCGACCAGTGGCCGTGAACTGGCGGCGAAAGCGATTTGCACTCGCGCGGCAGTGTGTTTTGGCGCACCAATCCGCCGCTAGACTGCTTGCATGGACGCCCTCAACGAAGGATTCAACGCCGGCACCCTGTTCATCGCCTTCGTGGTGGTGGTCAGCGTGCTGTCGACCATCTTCTCGTTTCGCGCCGGTGCACCGATCCTGCTGGTCTTCCTGGGCGTCGGTTTCCTCGCCGGACAGGACGGCATCGGCGGCTTCGCCTTCGACAATGCGCACGTTGCGTTCAAGATCGGCAGCGTCGCGCTGGCGCTGATCCTGTTCGATTCCGGCTTCGGCACGCCGCTGCGCAGTTTTCGCGCGGCGGCCGCGCCCGCGATCGTGCTGGCGACCGTGGGTGTGCTGCTGACCATGCTGATGTTTGCGGTCGCCGCGCACGCGCTGCTGCCGCTGGATTGGGGCCAGGCGCTGCTGCTCGGCGCGATCATGGCCTCCACCGATGCCGCTGCGGTGTTCTTCCTGCTGCGCGCCGGCGGGATCAACCTGCGCGATCGGGTGCGCTCGATGCTGGAGGTCGAGTCCGGCAGCAATGATCCGATGGCGGTGTTCCTGACCCTGCTGCTGGTGGGCTTGATCAGCGCGCAGTCGCTCGAATCGCCATGGATTCCCGGTCTGCTGTCGTTCGCCCAGCAGATGGGTACCGGGCTGGTGTTCGGCTGGGCAGGCGGTTGGCTGGTGCGGCGCGCCGTCAATTCGCTCAACCTCGAGGGCGGCTTGTATTCGATCCTGGTCGCCGCACTGGCGCTGATGGTGTTCTCGTTCACCAACCTGGCCGGCGGCAGCGGGTTCCTCGCGGTATACGTGGCGGGACTGGTGGCCGCCAATGGCAGCATCCGCCGGGTCAACGAGCTCAAGCGCTTCCAGCAGGGACTGAGCTGGCTCGCGCAGATCGCGATGTTCGTGACCCTCGGCCTGCTCGCAACACCCTCGGAGTTTCCCGCCGTGCTGGTGCCCGGCGTGGTGCTTGGTCTGTTCCTCGCCCTGGTGGCGCGCCCGTTGGCGGTGGCCGTGTGCCTCGCGCCGTTCCGGATCAGCTGGCGCGAGAGCGCGTTCGTCGGTTTCGTCGGCCTGCGCGGCGCGGTGTCGATCCTGCTCGCGATCGTGCCCATGATTGCAGCGCTACCCGATGCGCGGATGCTGTTCAACGTGACCTTCATCGCCGTACTGGTGTCGCTGGTGCTGCAGGGCTGGGGATTGGCGCCGCTGGCGCGCGCGCTGGGGCTGGTGTTGCCGGAAAAACTCGGCGCCATCGACCGCATCCAACTCGACTTGCCCGATGCGGCCGCGCATGAACTGCTCGCCTATCGACTCGGCGAGCACAGTCCCTTGATCGCGCAGCGGCGTATGCCACGCTGGATACGGCCGGCGCTGGTGGTGCGCGACGGCAAGTCGATCCGCAGCATGCGAACCGATCGACTGCGCGCGGGCGACGTGATTTACCTGTTCGTGCGCCCGCATCGCATTGCCCTGCTGGATCGCCTGATCGGCACGCCGCGGGTGCCGGACAAGAACGACCGCGAGTTCTACGGCGATTTCGTGGTCGATCTGGACACGCCGGTCGCGGACCTCGCCGATTTCTACGGCGGCCGCGTGAATCCCGACAAGCGCGCCCTCAGCGTGCGCCATTTCCTCGAGCGCGAGTTCGGCGACGCGATCGAAACCGGCGATCGCATGAGCCTGGGTTCGATGGAACTGATCGTGCGCGAAGTCGACGATCAACGCCGACTGGTCGAAGCAGGAATCGCGGTCGCCAAGCGAGCCTGATCGCTATCGATGCCCGACGCCACACGCCGCGTAGGGCAGGTCGTCCCGGCCTGCCACGCCTCGGTCGTCACGTCCGCGGCTCTAACGCAGTCCCGCTCGCGCTACCTCAACCATCCCGCAACGTCACCGCATCCACCTTGATCGTGTACGCCGAAGCGCTTCATTCATTGTCGGTCCGGTCGATCAGCCGAGTGCCCTCGACCGATTGCGGTGCATACCTATCGGGCACCGGAATCGCTTTGCCGAGCTTGGCGTAGACGCATCCTCTGCAGCACATGATTGCGCTGCGCTGCCGCGCGGCATCGAGCGCGAGCCCGCCAGCGTCGCGCGCACCCGGGGTGTATCGAGGCGCTAGACACGATCTCCGGTCGCGATCGGCGCATCGCGCCGCGTCAGCCGCGCCTACTTCATGTTCTGGGTGATGCTCTGCCCGGTGTCGCTGATCTTCTTGAGCACATTCGACAGTGTCGACATCATCTTCGACTGGCGGTCCATCGCCATCTGCAGGCGCAGCGATTCCATCTCGCCGAGCTCGCTCATGCTGTCGAGCTTGCCCTTCAGCTCGTCCGCGATCGCGTCGAGATCCGCCGCGCGCGCCAGACGTCCGGGGTGAAGGTCCGTGGGCACGAAGCGAACGCCGCCGGGCGCCTCCGCGTCCGGCTGCGGCAACGGCACCCTGTGATAGGCGCGCATGCTGCCCAGACCCTTCGAGAGATCTAGCGCGCGGTCCTCGTTGCCCCGGCCGGCATTCGCCGCGACGTCGCGATTGATCCTGGCGAGCAGCGCGCGCAGCGCGCGCTTGGCCGCGTTGATGGCCTTGACCCCGGCCATGATTGCCTTGAGGTCCTCCTGGGCGCTCTTGGCCGAATCCATCAGGACCAGGAAGGCGACCGCCATCATGTCCTCGTCGCCCGCCGCACCGAAATGCAGGCCCCGCGCATTGCCCTGCGCCTCCATCCGCCGCAGCGCCGCGCGCGTCACCTCCCCGGCGTCGAGATAGCGCCCGCTCTTGACCTGATCGTCGACGTAGCGCTGCAGAGCGGGCGACAGGGCGATTTCCATGGCGGTGGTTTCTCTTCCCTTGGTGTATCCGCGTCACGAAGGCGTCGTCAGCGCATGATTGCAGGAATGGCAACCGGGCCGCCATCGCCGTTCCTCCGCCCCCTGCTCCGCGAGGCGGGAAGGGTTAGCGTGGGGGCGGCTCACGGCCGCTCGCAGCGCTGGCGGAAACGGCACACCCACCCCGCTGCTCGACATCGTGAACTCGCGAGAGCAGATTGAATCGACCCTCGTCGGCCAGATTGCACTCGTCGCCGCAGGCGTCCGGGGTCTGGTAGAGGCGTGCCTCTCGCGGGACTGGCGATGGATCGTCGGCGCCGTGCTGACGCTAGCGAATTGTCCCTGCACGTTGATGGGCGTCATTCCGACGAACCGCAAGCTGAACGCGAGCCCCAGCGAGAAGGCAGACGCGAGCGCTCGCGCGATGCCTGAGCTGTGGGGCCAACTGCGTGTCGCGAGCGCACCCTGTTGCGCGCGACGCCCCGCTTCGCACACCCCGAAAGGCAGGTCGCACCGACCTGCCTGCCCTCGGTCGTCACGTCGGCAGCTTTAACGCGGATCCGCTTTGACGCGGCCCCGACGCGCTACCTCAACCATCCCACAACGTCACCGCATCCACCTCGATCGTGTACGCCGAAGCGCCCAGCTCATTGTCGGTCCGGTCGATCAACAAAGTCCCCTCGACCCATTGCGGTGCATACATATCGGGCACCGGAATCGCCTTGCCGAGCTTGGCGTAGACGATCTGGTTGGGCGGCGGCGGCGGCACGTGCACGCATGCACCGAAGTACGGCACCAGGAAAAAGCTGGTCAACTCGCCCTTGTCGTTGGTGTCGATCGGCACGATATAACCGGCGATCTTGCCGCGGCGGCCGTCGAGTTCCTTGACCGTATTGAAGCTCATGAACTGATCGGCGCTGATGAAGCCCGAGTGGTCGACGGTCGGCAGTTCCTGCAGCTTCTTGATGTCTTCCGGCGGCATCAGCTCAAGCCAGTCGATCTCGGCTGCATCCTTGCCCGAGGCCTTGGGTGCAGGCGCGCCGATGGCTGGCGCCTGCGACTGCGCGACTGCCGCTTGCATTGACAGCAGGCCCAGCACGGACTGCTTTGCTGCGGCCTCACGCGGCACCAGCGGGTAACGCTGCACATCGGCGGTCTGTTGCGGCGCGGACTCGATCATGCTGCGCACGTGCTCGAGGGTACCTGCCGCGTCGACCACGCGGGGCACCGGGTCGTGCTTCGGCCATGCAGCCCACAGCACGCCGCCGGTGATCGCGGCCAGCACGATGGTGGTTGTCACAAGCGATCTGTTCACGCGAATCCTCCGTGGCGGCGCAGTAAGCGTCAGAATGCGTTGCAGGGTCAAGTCCGAACCGTCATGCCATCGGCCACCGAGCGCCGATAGGCCAGCCATGCCGGCAGCAGGCCGACCGCAAAACCCGCGCCCAGCACGATGCCGATCAATCGCCACTCGGCGGCACCCGGTGCGGCGGGCGACAAGAATACGCCGAATCGCGTTTCGACCCAGTCTGATGTGGCGAACAGGCCGAGGTACATCAGTGCGAGGCCGGCGATCACGCCCAGAACCGTCAGCGCTGCCGCCTCCAGCAGCAGCAGACCGAACACATGCACGGGTCGTGCGCCTACCGAGCGCAGGATCGCCATCTCGCGACGCCGTTCGTTGAGCGTGGCCAGCACCGCGGTCAGCATTCCGAGCAATCCGGCAAGCACCACGCAGGCGGCGGTGATCAGCAATGCGCGTTCCACGCCGCCGAGCAACGACCACAGCTGCTGCAGCGCTACGCCCGGCAGGATCGCCGACAGCGGCTCCGCGCGATACTCGTTGACCAGCCGCTGCACTGCGAAGGTCGAGAGCTTGCGCTGCAGGCCGACATAGAACGCGGTGATCGAGCGTGGCGTGAGGTCGGCAGCAGCCAACTGCTCGCGACTCGGCGCTTCACCCAGCCGGGTGCCGAAGCGCCAGTTCTTGTGAATCGCTTCGAGCGCTGCGAGGCTCACGTGCACGGTCTTGTCGACCGGTGTACCGGTGCGCGCGAGAATGCCGGCGACCACGAAAGGCTGGTCGTCGTGGGCGGCGAGGGTGCGCGCGCCGGTGCCGTGCGCCACCACGATCGGTGCGCCCAGGGTGTAGCCCAGCGTGCTCGCGACGTCGGCGCCGAGCACGGCGTCGTAGATGTCGTCGAAGGGTTTGCCGACGGCAAACTGCAGCGAGCGGTCGCCGGCATAGCGCAGGTGCGTGAAATAGTCGCCGCTGGTGCCCAGCACGCGGAAGCCGCGGTGCGAATCGCCCAGCGACAGCGGAATGGTCCACGCGACCCGCGGGTCGTCGGCCAGCATGCGGTAGCTCGGCCAGGTCACGTTGTTGGTCGCATCGCCGATCCGAAACACCGAGTACAGCAGCAGCTGCACCGGGTTGGCGCGCGCGCCGACGATCAGATCGGTGCCGGAGATGGTGCGCAGGAAACTGCTGCGCGCCTCCTGCCGCAGGCGCTCGACGCCGAGCAGCAGCATCACGCTGATCGCGATGGTGCCGATGGTCAGCAGCGCGGTGAAGCGGCGGTTGGCCAGACTCAGCCACGCCAGGCGCAGCAGGGCGCGCATCAGGCGCCGGCCTTTTGCACGTGCGGTCCTTCGACGCCCGTCGCTGCCCGGTTGAGCGTGCGCAGGTCGAGGTGGCGTTCGAACAATGGCTTGAGCGTGTGATCGTGGCTGACGAACACCAGCGCCGATCCCGCCTGCGCGCACTCATCGAACAGCAGGCGCAGGAAACCCTCGCGTGAGTCGTGATCCAGCGCCGAGGTCGGCTCGTCGGCCATCACCAGCTCGGGTGCGCCGATCAGTGCGCGCGCGGCCGCAACGCGCTGCTGCTGGCCTACCGACAGGCCCGCTGCGGCGCGCGACTGCAGATCCGCATCCGCAAGCCCCAATGATTCCAGCAGCCGGCGCGCCGCAGCGGGCAGGGTGCCATCGCGGGCGATCGCGCGCTCGCGCCGCCGCGCCGAGAAGCGACACGGCAGCACCACGTTGTCGAGCACCGACAGGTACGGCAACAGGTTGAACATCTGGAACACGAAGCCGATGTGGTCGGCACGCAGGCGATCGCGCTGGCGCTCGCCGCGCCCGGTGATCGCCTCCCCGGCGAGCTCGATGCCGCCCGCTTGCGGCCGGAGCGTGCCGGCCACCAGATTGAGCAGGGTGCTCTTGCCCGCGCCGCTGGGTCCATGCAGGAACACCCGCTCGCCGCTGTCGACCGTGAAATGCGGAATGTCGATCAACGGCGCCTGGCCCGGCCAGCCGAAGCGCAGCCCTTCGATTTGCAGCACACGGCGTGGTCCCGGCTGGGTGGTCGAAGCCTGCATGCGATTCAGCGTGCAGCGCCGAGTGCGATGCGACGCGCAGCGGGCGTCAGTTCGGCGCCGGTCTGCGCACCGGGGGCGATCACCTGTGCGCGAACCTCCTGCAGCGATCCGAATGCATCGAACAGGTTCACGATCACGGCCGTCGGGGCCGTGCAGTCGAACGTGTAGCTGGCGCTCCAGTCGCCGTGGCCGGCAGATCCTTTGTCGTGCTCATGCTCGTGTTCGTGTTCGTGTTCGTGTTCGTGTTTGTTCTCCTTGTCATCGTGCTCATGCGCATGCGCAGCATCGGCGATCGCGGTCACCCCGCCCGGCGCCTGCAATGCTGCGGCCGGCGGATCGACATCAGGCCTCGCCGAGGGCGTACACGCACCGGCCGGTTCGAAGGCGAACAGCGCTGCGGCGTTGGCAAGCGTGGCGACGGCCGCCTGGACCTTGTCCGCGTCACCGCTATCCGCAGGCTGGCCTTCGAATCCGACGATGTCCGAGCCCGGCGCGGTGAATGCAATCTCCAGCCGTCCGCCGTCGAGTGCGAGGTCCAGACTTCCCACGCCATGCTCATGCGCGCCTGCCGCATGCTCTTGCGCGTTGACGCGCATTGGGAGTGTGGCGAGGGCCAAGGTGGCGATGAGCATTGCGCAACAACGTAAGAGCGGCATCGGAGCAGTCTCCAGTCTTGGGTGGTGTTTGTCGATGTTATACTGTAACGCGTCAATCCCCCGCATGAAGACCCTGAGCGCCACATGTCGCAGTCCTCGACCCGCCGTCGGGCCGCCTGGCTCGACCGTATCGGAATCTCCGCCTCGCTGGTGTGCGCGCTGCATTGCCTGGCGCTGAGCTTTGCGGTGGTGCTATGGCCGGCATTGTGGCTGCGCCAGCAGCTATTCGGCATCGAAGTCCGATGGCTGCTGCTGGCGGAGCTTGCGTTGGCCGCACTCAGCCTGCTCGCTGCGACTTCGGCGCTCGCGGCTGGGTACCTGCGCCACCGGCGCGTGTTGCCGGGGCTGCTGATGATCCCGGGCATGCTCGTGCTGGGCGTGGGCGTGTTCAGTCAGGTGCATCGCGTGCCGGGCTGGGGCACGGCCGTCGTGCTGTGCGGTGGTGCGCTGTTGATCGCGGGGCATGTGCTGAATCTGCGCGCGCACGACTGAGCGGCCGCGTCTGCGCGGCCGCTCAGTCGCATGCTGTTCAGCGCACCCGTGCCGATGCCGGCACCAGATCGTTGATCTGGCCGATGATGACGTTCGTATCGGAGCCCCCGCTGCCGCTGCGTGCATAGCGCACAGACCCGCTGTTGCCGGGCAGGATCTCGAACACGGCGAAGTCATCGGTGCCGTCGCCGTCGTAGTCGCCCGGCGCTGGCACCGTGGCGGCGGCACCGAGGGCGGCATTGATCGGTCCGCTGCCGCCGGCGATCAGGCTGCTCCATTGGCGGATGCCGCTGAAGCCGGGAATCTCGAAGACCCGCGTGAGCGTCACGTCGGCGCGTGGGTCGCCGCCGAAATGCCCGGGCACCAGCCGATCGCTGGTGTCGCCGAACAGGTTCTGCACGCCCAGGTTCGAGCTCGCCCCATCGCGGATCTGGAACACGTTGTCGTTGCGCTGCACCAGGTCGCCGATGCCATCGCCGGTGTAGTCGGGCCCGCCGATCAGCTGGGTGGTCCAGAAGATGCTGATCGCGATCGGGCGCTCGGCACCGGTGCGGGCATCGCGGATCAGAAAGTTGCCGTTGACGCTGGGCCCGCTGCCGACGTTGTACTGCGCGTAGTCGAACACGCCATCGCCCGTGTAGTCGCCGACGTTGCGCGCCTCGCCCGTGCTGCCGTAGGCCACTGTGCGCACTTGATCCGGATTGCTCGACAGCCGGATCAGGTAGACGCCGGGATTGCCGGGCCGGAACAGCGCTGCATCCCATGCCCCATCGCCGTCGTAGTCGCCGCTGGCGAACTGGTCGCCGGGACGACCCAGATCGAAGCTGCGATCCGGATCGACGCCGTTGCCGCGATTGAGCCTGTAAGTCCAGCGCAGCACATCGCCGTTGGGCGTTACCGTTGGCCGTGCAACCACGAAGTCGGAAAATCCATTCCCGTCGAGGTCGTAGGCGGGCGGCCGACGGCAGTTGCTGGTCGCGCCCTGCGTGATCGCGGCTTGCGCAATTGCGGCGACCGGCCGCACGCCTTCGTTGGCTTCGAACGAACTGGCGCTGATCAGGTCCGGCGGGGGTGGCTGGACGGTGAGTCGAAGCACCGCGTTGGCATAGCCGCCGACATTGGCGGGGCGCTGGTCGATCGTCTCCACCCGCCACGTCCCGTTGGCCTGCGCTGCCGGCATGCCGCCGAATACGGTCGCAAGCCACGTGGCGCAGCCGCCGGTCGCGCGCAGGCCGGCCGTGCTGGGCCGATACTGCACGCCTTGTGGAATCACCGCGCCGCCGGCGCTCGCGGCTGCCTGCCACAAGTCGCCGCCGCCGTCGTCGAACAGATAGTTGCCATCCAGATCGGCCGTGCTCGGGGTGCCGCCGGCAAGTGCGCCGACCGACTCGGCGAGCAGCAGACGCGCGCCGTCGGGCGCGATCAGCGCGATCTTCAGATCGCCGACTGCTGCATGCGTGAGCACCAACTGCAGCTGTACGTCGACAACCGTGCCAGCGAGACCGGCGGCGGGAAAGGTCCACTGATGGGTCGCGCCCGGTACCGACAGCGATGCGGCGTCGGCGATCACGCTGCCGTCGGTCGCGCCCTGTACTGCAATGATCTGCGCGTGGCCGATGCACGGCAGCAGCAGGCTCGCGAGCAGCCAATGGGCGAGCCGCTGCGATCGGCGCGGCACTGGCAGGGAATACGCCTGAGGTTGCTGCACTTCGACGGGGCACATGATGGATTCCTTTTCGTCAGGGGATGGCATGGGCGAGCGCAGCCGCGCCAGCACTCATTCGAAGCCGCTGCTGAACACCAACTCGGAAGTGCCGATACCGTTGAGCAGCAGCAGCGCCGGACTGCCTGCGGCATTGCTTGCGATCGCCAGCGCGCCGGTCCGCTCGCCTACGGCCGCTGCGGTGAACCAGACATTGATCGCGCACGTCGCGCCCGGCGCCAGCGCGTTGCCCGGCGGGCTCAGCGGGCAGTTGCTGCTGAATCCGAAGTCCGGGCTGCCGCCGATCTGGCTGATCGAAGCCAGCACCAGCGGCTGGTTGCCGCTGTTGCCGAGGGTGAGCGCGCGCGACGGTGCGGCGACGCCGACCGCGATCGGGCCGAAGTCGACGCTGCTGGTGCTCAACGACAGCACCGGCGCATTGACCAGGGTGGTCACCGCGATGCCGAGCGTGTCGCCAAGTGGATTGTTGTCGTCACCGCCATTGCCCAGATCGTTCACCTCGACCCGCAATTCCGCAGCGCCAGCGGTGGCGGCTGGCAGGTACTGCATTCCGACCAGGGCGGCATTGATCGCGGCCAGCGTGCCCTCGCAGCGCCGCAGCGCATCGCCGCTGGCACCGCCGGTGCCTGCGCTGCAGCTCAGGCCCAGTTCGCTGCCGAAGCGCACGCGCCCCACGTCGGCGCTGATCGTGGCGCGCAGGGGCAGCGCGCGTGCATCGGTATCGACGACGCCGATCAGGCTGCTGTTGGCCGCAGAAAACACCAGCGGGGTGCCTGCGAACGCGGTCTGCGAAGCCGGTCCGCTGACGACCGGCGGACGATTGCGCACGAATTCCACTGCACCGGAGTCGCAAGTCGCGAGGCCGTCGCCGTTGCCGTCCTGCGGACGCGCGACGCCGCGCGTGTCGACCAAGAGCGGGCTGGCGGCGGTGCCGCACGCGGCGGCGGCATCGATAGCCGGACTGCTGGCCAGCGGCGGCATGCTGGGCACCGGGCCGCCAAAGTCGCCGAGCGGGCGCAAGTCCAGTGTCGACACCAGCGTGAATCCGGCACAGGTCGGGTCGGTGCTGATGTTGCCTGCGGCAAACTGCGTTGCGCCGGAAACGAAGAATCTGCAGTTGCCGCTCGGCAGGCCGGCGAGCAGGTTGCCGCCAAGCAGCGCTGTCCCGGCTCCGATCTGGAACGTGGACGACTGCGCCACGGGCTGCAGCGCGCGATTGCCGGAAAAAGTGTTGTTGTGCAGTGCGACGGTGGGTGCGTTGACAGTCAGGGCCGCCACAGAGCGGCTCAGGTTCTTAACGAAGGTGTTGTTGCGCAGGCGGATCTCGCCGGTAGTAAGGCCTAAGACCACCAGCGCGCCGCTTACGGAGGGAGACGCAGTGTTCTGGAAGTAGCGATTCCCGTCGAAGGTCGTGCGTTCGATGTCGACCGATTGCGGCACCTGACCGTCCAGAATGATCCGCGCCGCACTGGCATGATTTTCGAGGTTCAAGTTGTTGCCGAGCACGGAGTCGGCGATCCGCACGTTGCCGCTGGCAAAGACCTGCAGCGCCCCCAAACCGATGTTGTCGAGCAAGCGCACCCGCTCGAAGGTCGCGCTCCCGACATTAGTCAGGGTGATCGCGCCGATGCCGCCGGCAAAAAAATCAGTCGAGCCACAAAAACCGCGAATGGTGAGGTCGCGGAACGTGTAGTTGGGGCGTTGATTGGCGATCACGAACATGAACCCGAGCGTGTTCTCGGTCAGCCCCCCGTCCTCGCGGCAAGCCGGCAGCGTGGGCGCGCGTCGGATCGTCGCGCCGCGTCCCTCGACCACGAGGTCTCCTGTCGGGCCTTGGACTTGCACGACGGTGTTGCCCGTGCTGACGCCCGCGGCATAGGTAAACACCCCGCCATCCGGCAGCACCACCACGTCGGTGCGGTCACGGCGTCCGGCCGGGCAGGCGCCGCGGGCTTGGTTGCTGCCGGCGGCGTCCAGCGCTGCGACCAGGGTGCAGGCGTCGGGCAGCTGCGCGGCGTCGGAGGTCGTATCGACAGTGATCACGTTCACGTCCTGCGCCGGCGCAATGCACGGCATGAGCGACGCAAACACGACGACGATGCAGCGGATGACGTGGTTCATGGCAGGCTCCAAATCCAATCGACGGCGGGGGTCGATGGATTAATCGCAATCCGCTGCCGAACTCCCCACCTTGCCGGACGTGGCGTGGGTGCCGAAGGCTGCAAAGCAGCGGGCTTGCTCCCGAGCGGGGTCAGTCGACGCGCTGCAAAAGCGCCTGCAATTGCTTGCGCAAGGGCGACTGCGGGTGCGACCGCGCAACCGCCGGTTGCGCTTGGGCAAGTTCGCGCCGCGCGGCCTCGGTGTCGCCGCCATCGGCCAGGGCTGCGGCCAGGCGCAAGCGCGCTGCCGCCAGCACGGGATGCGCATTGCCCTGCGCGGCGGCGACCGATCCGACCGCGCGCGCCAGCGCGTCGATGCGCAGGTTCTGATTCCCCTGCGCTGCCGCCAGCGCGGCGATCCCGCGCAACAGCTGCTGCTGGCCGCGAACGAACAGTGGGGGATCGCGTTCAAGCCCGGCCTGCAGCATCGCAAGATCGTACGCTGCGTCGCCGGGTGCGAGCGCGCGCGCGCCGATCTCCGCGCGCAGCGCCACCGAGAGCAGCAGCTCTTCGTGCGCGGCCGGCAGCGCGGCGCTTCGGATCCGCAGCGCCTCGGCATTGCTCGCGGCAGCCGCATCCCGCGCATCGCGGGCCAGCTGGATCCGGGCAATCAGGTGATGGCCGCGCGCGGCATTGCGCGAGTCCGCGCCGCCCAGTGCGATGCGCAGCGCGGTCGACTGCAGCGCCAATGCGAGTGCCGCATCCAGATCGCCGGCGTACTCCTCCACTGTGGCGAGGTTGCCCAGGTGGTGCGCGAACTGCTGGGTCTGCCGTCCGGCGTTGATCGCCAGCGACACCGCCATGGCGCGCCGGAAGTGCTCGCGCGCTGCATCCAGTGCCCCCACCTCGCGCTCGGCGTTGCCCAGTTCCGCGAGTGCGCGTTCGGTCGCCATCGACTGCTCGCCATGTACGCGCACGCTGCGCTCGAGCAGGTCGGCGAGCAGTTCGCGCGCCTGGCCGCTGCGCCCGAGGTTGATCAGGCTCTTGCCGGCACCGAACTGGCTGATCAGGGTGGTGGGATGCTCGCGACCCGAAACCTGTTCGTTGATTTGCATCGCGCGCTGGTAGAGGACGAGCGCTGCGGTTTCGTCGCCTTGGGACTCGGCGAGCTGGGCACGATTGTAGGACAGGCGAGCGAGCGGCTCGCGCGCGCTCTCGCCTTGGGTCTCGAAAATCGCCTCTGCGCGATCGTAGTCGGCGCGCGCGGCTGCCGTGTCTTCCAGTGCCAGTGCCGACCACGCCCGTGCCGTGCGGATTGGTGCCTCGAGCGCGGTATCGCCGAGCGCGATCGCACCGGCCAGCGCGCGGTCGCCGGTTTCGCGCGCAGCGGGGAAGTCGAGCGCTGCGTTCAGCGCGCGCGCGAGCAAGGCATCGGATTCGACGCGGTCGCGCACGGTGGCGGTCGACGCCTGCAGCCGCGCGGCCGCGCTACGCGCCAGCACCAGTGCCGGCTCCGGCTTGCCGATCTGCAGGTAGATATTGGCAAGACTCCGCTCCAGCGCGGCGCGGGTTGCCGGGGCGGCCGACTCCAGGCGGTCGAGCCGCTGGCGTCCCAGATCGAGCAACTCCAGCGCATCGATGCGGCGGCCGGGATGGCGCGCTGGATCGAGTTCGGTGTAAAGGTCTTGCAGAAAGCCCGAGGTTGCGCGAGCGGCGGCGGCTTCGCGCTCCGCTGCGGCCTGCGCGATCCGCGCGGCGCGATTCTGCACGCCCAGCAGCACCGACAGCGCGACGAGTGCCACCACTGCGGTCGAGCCCAGCGCCACTGCCAGTCGATGGCGGCGGATGAATTTGCCGCTGAGGTAGCGCCAATGCCCGCCGACCGCCGCCACCGGGCGACCATCGAGCCAGGCTTGTGCATCGTCGGCGAGATCGGCGGCAGACCCATAGCGCATGCCCGGTTCGACCCGGATTGCACGGCGCACGATGGCATCAAGATCGCCGCGCAGCAGTGCCGGGTCGGTGCTGGTGGTGGCATGCGCCGGATCCGCGGGCAGCCGGCTCGGCGCGGGCAACTCGCGACTGAGCGAGATCGCATCGGTTGTGCGCGCCGGCACCCGACCAGTCAGCAGTTCATACAGCACCATGCCCAGCCCGAACACGTCGGTGGCCATCGTCACCGGTTGGTTGAGCAGCTGCTCAGGGCTTGCATAGGCGGGAGTTGCGGCAAACGTCGCGGTCCGCGCTGCACCGTCGCCCGGCTCGAGCAGCCGCGCGATGCCGAAATCCAGCAGCACCGGCGAGCCATCCGCGCGCACCATCACGTTGGCCGGCTTCAAGTCGCAGTGCACCACCAGCCGCTGGTGCGCGAAATGCACCGCGCGGCACAGGCTGGCAAACAGCTGCATTCGCTGGGCCAGGTCGGGCGCTGTTTGCACAACCCAGTCGCCGAGCGCGCGGCCCTCGACATACTCCATCACCAGGAAGGGCTCGCCAGTGGCGGTGGTGCCGCCGTCGTGCAGGCGCGCGATCTGCGGGTGTTCCAGTCCGGCCAGTACCTGACGTTCGCGACGGAAACGTTCGACCGCAGCGGTCGACGGCATGCCGCGTATCACCTTGATGGCGACCTGGCGTTTGAACGCACCGTCGTCGCGCTCGCCAAGCCACACGCTGCCCATGCCGCCTTCGCCCAGCAGGGACACGATGCGGTAGCTGCCGATCATGGCCGGCATGCCGAGCTGGTGCACGGTGTCGGCCGCCGCACGCTGCACCCGATCGGCGATCGGGTCGTCGTGCGACTCGGCAGCCAGCAGCATGCGGGCAAGTTCGTCGCGCAACGCTGCGTCGCTGCAGTGCGCGGCGAGGAACGCGTCGCGGTCGGCACGATCCAGCGCGCGCGCGCGCTCGAACAGTTCGCGTCGGTTCGAAGCGTTCACGCCGACAGGCGGGTGCGCAGCCAGGCGCGACCGTAGGCGAGATCGTTCTCGACCGTGGTCGTGCCGACACCAACCACTGCGGCCACTTCGCGGGCGCTCATGCCGCCGAAGTAGGTCAGCTCGATGACCCGTGCGCTGCGTGCGTCGTCGTGCGCCAGCTCATGCAGCGCCGCATCCAGATCGAGCAGGGCCTCGTCGGTGGACACCCCGATCTCGATGCCCTCGAGCGTGACCGCCGCGATCCCACCACCGCGTTTGTCGGCGCCACGACTGCGCGCATGGTCGACCAGCACCGCGCGCATCTGCAGCGAGGCAAGGGCGAAGAAGTGCGCACGCGACGCCCAGTCCACGCTGCCGTCGAGCAGACGCACCACGGCCTCGCCGACCAGTGCTGTCGGATTGAGCGTCTGCGGCGTGCCAGCGCCGCGCCAGCGCGATGCCGCCATGCGCTTGAGGATGGCGTAGACCTCGTGGCTGAGCGCTTCGGCGTCGGTCGCATGGCCGCCCTGGCGCCAGGCCAGCAACAGGTCGGTCACGCGCAGTGGTGCGGTCATGCGGTAGTCCGTGGCTGTCAGCGCGGTAATTGTAAGCGCAGTCGTGCTGTCCAGCGGCGGGTCTGCCGCTGCGGTCGGGCCGTCGTCTTCACAATTGTCAAGTAGAATGTGGGGTCTTGCAGGAGTCACCCCATGTCCGATCCCGAGATCGCAACGCACACCCTTGGTGATCGCGCTGCACGTTTGAGCCGCTACCGTCGCATCGGATCCGCAACGTTGCTCGCGGTGGTCGTCGCCGGCTGCGGTGGTGACGCGGCCGCACCGCCGCAGCGCGCGGCCGCACCCGCGATCGGCGTGGTGGCGGTGACTGTCGAACGCAAGCCATGGTCGGACACGATCGAGGCGCTGGGCACCGCCAACGCCAACGAGTCGGTGGTGTTGACCGCCAAGGTCACCGAGACGGTCTCGCGGGTGAACTTCAACGATGGCGGCAGCGCCGAAGCCGGCCAGGTGCTGGTCGAACTGACCGGTCGCGCCGAGGCCGCGCAACTCGAAGAAGCGCGCGCCGCGGCGAAAGAGGCCCAGCAGCAATACGCGCGGCAGGCCGATCTGGTCGAGCAGGGCACCATCGCGCGCTCGCAGCTGGATGCCCAGGTCGCGCTGCGCGACGCGGCGATCGCGCGCATGAACACGATCCGCGCACGACTGGCCGATCGCGTCATCACCGCGCCGTTCGCCGGCGTGCTGGGCTTCCGCCGGGTCAGTGAGGGCACCCTGGTCAGTCCGGGCACGGAAATCGTGACCCTCGACGATGTGTCCATCATCAAACTGGATTTTTCGGTGCCGGAAACTTCGTTGTCGGCGCTACGCGAGGGACTGCCGGTCAAGGCGATGAGCGCGGCGTGGCCGGATCGCCATTTCGAAGGCAGCATCGCCTCGATCGACTCGCGAGTCGACCCGATCTCGCGCGCGATCGGCGTGCGCGCGCTGCTGCCGAACCCGGAATCCCTGCTCAAGCCGGGCATGCTGCTGACCGTGCGCGTCGATGCAGCTCCGCGCGAGGCGGTGGTGCTGCCGGAGATTGCGGTAGTCGCATTGGGCACCCGCCACTTCGTGTTCGCCGTCGGCGACGACATGGTCGCGCGCCAGGTCGAGATCGGCATCGGCTCGCGCCGCGCCGGCGAGGTCGAGGTGCTGCGTGGCATCGCGCCCGGCCAACGCGTCGTCACCGACGGGATCGTGAAACTGCGCGATGGCGTGAAAGTGGCACTGAACCCCGCAGTCGCCCCGGCGACCCCCAGCGCGTAGCGGCGCGGCGCGTTCGACGCCGCAATCACGGCCCGTCGTTTTCAGGAGATTCGCATGTTCCTTTCCGATGTATCCGTGCGGCGACCGGTGTTTGCCGCGGTGCTGTCGCTGATGCTGGTGGTGCTGGGGCTGATCGCTTTCGATCGCCTGCCACTGCGCGAACTGCCGGATATCGATCCGCCCGTGGTATCGGTCGAAGTCGCCTACCGTGGTGCCTCGGCGTCGATCGTCGAGTCGCGCGTAACCCAGATCATCGAGGACTCGATCTCCGGCGTCGAAGGTATCTCGACCATCCAGTCGAGCAGCCAGAACGGCCGCTCGCAGATCACGGTCGAGTTCAACCTGAGTCGCGATATCGACGGCGCCAGCAACGATTTGCGCGATGCGGTCAGCCGGGTGGTCGGCAATCTTCCGACCGAGGCCGACCCGCCGCAGGTGGCCAAGGTCTCGGCCGACGCCGAGGTGCTGATGTGGCTGAACCTGTCTGCCAGCGATCGCAGCCTGCTCGAGCTCAACGACTACGCCGAACGTTTCCTGGTCGATCGCTTCTCCAGCCTCGACGGCATCGCGCGGATCATCGCCGGCGGCGGCCAACGCTACGCGATGCGCATCTGGCTCGACCGCGGCCAGCTCACTGCCCGCGGACTCACGGTCAACGATGTGCTGGCCGCGCTGCGCCGTGAGAATGTCGAGCTGCCCGCTGGCCGGGTGGAATCGACTACCCGCGATTTCACGGTTCGTGTCACTCGCGGCTATCGCGGCGAAGGCGATTTCGCCGAGCTGACCGTGGCCAAGGGGCGCGACGGCCATCTGATCAAGCTCGGTGAAGTCGCGAAAGTGGAGCTGGCGTCGGTCGAGCGGCGCACCGACTTTCGCGGCAACGGTATCGGCCAGCTCGGACTGGGTATCGTCAAGACATCCACTGCGAATTCGTTGGCGGTGTCGCGCGCGGTAAGCGCCGAGGTCGAACGCATCAGCCCCAATCTGCCGGAGTCGATGGCCCTGGTGGTGGCGTTCGACAACTCGGTGTTCATCGATGCGGCGGTCGAGAAGGTCTATTGGACGCTGTTCGAGGCGATCGCCCTGGTGCTGGTGGTGATCTACCTGTTCCTCGGTAGTTGGCGCGCCGCGCTGATTCCCGCAGTCACCGTGCCGGTGTGCGTGCTGGGTGCTGCCATCGCGCTCTACGCTTTCGGGTTCACCATCAATCTGCTGACCCTGCTGGCACTGGTGCTGTCGATCGGCCTGGTGGTCGATGATGCGATCGTGGTGCTGGAGAACTGCCAGCGCCGCGTCGATATGGGCGAGCCGCGCCTGGTAGCGGCCTATCGCGGTGCCCGCCAGGTCGCCTTCGCCGTGATCGCCACTACCGCGGTGCTGGTCGCGGTATTCGTGCCGATCGGATTCATGGAGGGCAATATCGGCCGGCTGTTCCGCGAGCTGGCGATCGCGATCGCCGCAGCGGTGACGATCTCGGCATTCGTGGCATTGACCCTGTCGCCGATGATGTGCTCCAAGCTGCTGACCCCGCACACCGGCAAACCGGGCTTGTCGACTTGGGTCGACAAGCGCTTCCAATGGGTTTCGGATCGCTATCGACGATCGCTGGAGCGCAACATCGGACGCTCGGGGCTGACCGCGCTCGGCATGCTGCTGGCGGTGGGCGTCGCCGGCGTGCTGTTCTGGCTGGTGCCCAAGGAACTCGCGCCAGCCGAGGATCGCGGCGCGTTCTTCGTCGTCGTCAATGGTCCGGAAGGTGCAGGCTATGACTACACGCTGGGCCAGATGCGCGAAGTCGAGAAACGCTTGCTCGGGTTCATCGAGGAAGGCTCGGTGGCGCGAGTCAACACGCGCACGCCGCGCGGCATGGGTGGCGCGCAGGCCGAAGAAATGCACACAGGTCAGGCGATTGTGATCATGAAACCGTGGGACGAGCGCGAGGTCGACACTGCTGCAGTGATGGAGCAGGTGCGGCGCAAGCTCGATGAAGTACCCGGCGTGCGCGTATTCCCGCAGATGCGCCAGGGACTGTCGCGTGGCTTCGGCCAGCCCGTGCAGTTCGTGATCGGCGGACCGGACTATGAGCAGTTGGCCGCGTGGCGCGACACCATGCTGGCCGCGATAGCCAACAACCCCAAGCTGCTCGGCGTCGACTCCGACTACAAGGAAACCCGACCGCAGCTGCGCATCGACATCGACCGTGCACGGGCGGCCGACCTTGGCGTGTCGGTCGATGAGATCGGCACCACCCTCGAGACCATGATGGGCGGACGCCGGGTCACCACCTTTACGCGCGAGGGCGAGGAGTACGACGTCATCGTGCAGGGACGCGACGCGGACCGCAAGCAGCCATCGGACCTGACCAATGTCTTCGTGCGCTCGCAGCGATCCGGCGAGTTGATTGCGCTGGCCAATCTGGTCAGCGTGCAGGAGATCGCCGAGCCGGGCTCGCTCAACCGCTTCGGCCGCCTGCGTGCGATCACCATCAGCGCAGCACTCGCGCCGGGCTACACCCTGGGCGAGGCATTGAGCTACCTCGAGGACACCGCACGAACCGAGCTGCCGCGCTCGGCGATCATCGACTACAAGGGCGATTCGCGCGAGTACCGTCAGCAGGGCGCCAGCATCGTGTTCACCTTCGCGATGGCGTTGCTGATCGTGTACCTGGTGCTGGCCGCGCAGTTCGAGAGTTTCGTGCATCCGTTCACGATCATGTTGACCGTGCCGTTGGCCGTACTCGGCGCGCTCGCTGGGCTGCTGGCGTGGGGAGGCTCTCTGAATCTGTACAGCCAGGTCGGCATCGTGATGCTGATCGGACTGGCAGCCAAGAACGGCATCCTGATCGTGGAGTTCGCCAACCAGTTGCGCGACGAAGGCATGGCCTTGCGAGAGGCGGTGATCGAGGCCGCCAGCGTGCGTCTGCGCCCGATCGTGATGACCTCGATCGCCACTGTGGTCGGCGCGTTGCCGCTGTTGTTCGCAACCGGGGCCGGCGCGTCGAGTCGCATCACCATCGGCGTGACCATCGTATTCGGGGTGATGCTGTCGACCGTGCTGTCGCTGTTCGTGGTGCCGGCGATCTATCTGCGCCTGGCGCGCTATACCGGCTCACCGGAAGCGGTGTCCCGCGAATTGGAGCGGCAGGGAGCGGAGAATCCTGAAGCGGCGCACTGACGCGGCGAGAGGTTGCGCATCGCGGCGAAAAGCCCTTCCCCCTTCCCGGGGGACGGGTCGGGACGGGGGTGCCGGGGCTTGCAGTGCTAACCTGAATTGCCATGCCCAAACCCACTGTCGAGCGCGCACGCGCATTGCGATCGAACATGACTGATGCGGAACGTGCGCTTTGGCAGGTGCTGCGTGGGCGCAATCTTGAAGGCGCGCGCTTTCGGCGGCAGGTTCCGATCGGGCCTTATGTTGCGGACTTCGCCAGCTTCGAGCCGCGGTTGGTGATCGAGTGCGATGGTGGACAGCATGGGACGGAGCGGGATGCTTCGCGCGATGCGTACCTGAAAGCGCAGGGCTTCGATGTGGTGCGGTTGTGGAATCACGAGGTGCTGCAGCAGCCGGAAGGTGCGTGGGCTGCGATCAGTGCGAAGCTGGAGGCATTGCGTGCGGCACCGGATGGACGGTCGCGGCAGGAACGCGCCCCCCATGCCCGCCCCTTCGCCCGCGAGGGGGGAAGGGAACAAAGCGACGCTGCGGATGAGCCGTCGCGGCAGGAACGCGCCCCCCATGCCCGCCCCTTCGCCCGCGAGGGGGGAAGGGAGCAAAGCGGTGCTGCGGGTGAGCCGTCGCGGCAGGAACGTGCCCCCCGTCCCCGGCCCTTGCCCCGCGAGGGGGGACGGGAGCAAAGCGATGCGTCCGAGTTGCGAGTGTTCGGCGTCAATGCATGCCTGGCGGTATTCGCGCGGCGGCCGCAGGCGATTCGCAAGGTGTATCTGGTCGAGGCGCGCTTGTCGGTGCTAAAGCCCGTACTGGCGTGGTGTGCGAAGAGCAAGGTCGGCTATCGCATGGTCGAGGCCGACGACCTGCAGCGATTGACGCGCAGCGAGCATCACGAGGGCGTGGTGTTCGATGTATTGCGCCAACCGCCGCTGGCGGTTGCGCAGTTCATCGCCGGCATCGATGCCAGCGCGCCCGCGCTGGCGATCTGGCTCGACGGTGTCGGCAATCCGCATAACTTCGGTGCCAGCTTGCGGATCGCCGCGCACTTCGGCGCGCAGGGTGTGCTGTTGCCGCCGGGCTCGACGCTGGCGCTGTCGGGCGCTGCGTGCCGGGTTGCCGAGGGTGGAGCCGAAGTGGTTCCGCTGGTGGCGATCGACGATGCGGCGCGTGCGCTGGCGATGTTCGCGCGCGTCGGCTTCGAAGCGGTGGCGACCGTGGTGCGCGATGGTGAGGACCTGTACGCGCGACCGCTACCGCGGCGTTGCGTGTTGATTTTCGGCGCCGAGGGCGGTGGCATCGGGCCGGCTTTGTTGCGCGCGGTGCCGCGCCACATGCGAATCCCCGGCAGCGGCGCGGTCGAGAGTCTCAACATCGCGACTGCGGTTGGCGTGGTCGCGGCCGAGTTCTGGCGCCTGCATCGACGCTGAACCCGCGCGGTACGTGGCGCGTCGCAGGCACGCACGACGGCACGCGGCGCGCACGCGCTACCCTACAATTGCGCCTTGCCCATACTGGATCGACCCATGCGCTTGCTGATCGTGCTCGCGGCATTGACGCTATCCTTACAGTCGTTGCCGCTTGCGGCACAGTCCTCGCGCGAGTTCGCAGTCGACTACACCGTGACCCTGCGACCGCAGACCAAGGACGCCCTGGTTTCGATCCGCATCGGCGGCGGTGGACTGGTCAAGCAGCTGACCCTGACCCTGAAACCCGATCGCCAGTCGCAGCTCAAGGCCGATGGCAAGCTCGTCGTCAATGCCACTTCGGCGACCTGGCAACCGCCAGCCAACGGCGGCACGCTCACCCTGGCAGCCAGGATCGATCACCAGCGACGTGGCGACGGCTACGACGCATGGATGGACAAACGCTGGGCGGTTTTCCGCGGCGACGACCTGGTGCCAGTGATGCGCGCGCGCACTACGAAGGGCGCGCGGTCGAAAGCCACGCTGCGCTTCCGCCTGCCGCCGGGCTGGAACAGCGTCAATACCGGCTGGAAGCGCAACCCTGACGGCAGCTTCGCGATCGACAATCCGGAACGCCGCGTCGATCGACCCACCGGCTGGATGATCGCCGGCGACCTGGGCACGCGGCGCGAAAAGTTTCCGCTCACGGAAGTGTCGGTGTCGGCGCCCACAGGTTCCGGATTGCATCGCATGGACGTGTTGGCGTTCGTGAGTTTCCTGATGCCGAGCTTCGAAGCCGCATTCGAATCACTGCCACCGAAGATCCTGCTGGTCGGCGCCGGGGATCCTCTTTGGCGCGGCGCCCTTTCGGCATCGAACTCGATTTTCCTGCACGCCGATCGGCCGCTGGTCAGCGAGAATGGCACCAGCACCCTGGTCCACGAGCTGGTCCACGTGATCACGCGTATCCGCGGCCAGACGCCGGAGGACGACTGGATTGCCGAGGGGCTGGCCGAGTTCTACGCGATCGAGCTGATGCATCGCGCTGGTGGCTTGACCGACGCACGGCGAACCGAAGTTCTCGACGAGCTCACACGCTGGAGTGCGCCGGTGAAAACCCTGCGCACGCGCGCTTCGACGGGTGCGACGACCGCGCGCGCGGCGCTGTGGTTCGAAACGCTGGATGCCGAGATCCGCAAGTCCAGTGGCGGCAAGCGCAGTCTCGATGCGGTGGTGCAGGCCCTGATGAAGCGTCGCGAGGTGAGTCTGGCCGAGCTGCGCGCCAGCGCAGAGAAAGCAGCCGGTGCAAAGCTCAAGGCATTCGATTCAGCGCTGCTTCGCTAAGCCGCAACCGGACTGCATGCTCGGGATTCGACCTGTCACTGCATTGCCGAGGTGCGTCATGCGCAGGTCTTGACACCGCCCGGCTGTGCCGCACTTGGCTCGCACCTGTCGCCACGGTCGATGGTGCTGGCCATTGGGATATGGCGCGACCGCTATCCGGCCCAGCGCGGGTTGCCGCGACCGGGCGGTAGCACAGGAACCTTTGCCATGCGCGCACCGGGCACGGGCGAGTGCTGCGCTGCGGCGGGGCAATCGGCGGAAAGTGCCTACACTGCCGGTCTCGCGGTCCGCTGGCCGTGGGGGAGGGAGAAAGCCCGCGCTGGGCGACCGGCGCGGGCTTTTTTTTGGTGGGTTACTACACACCCATCGCCACCGTCACGGGCAGCTGCGACACTGCGGCATGCCGCTTCGGGTTCAATCCGCGCTGGAACGCCTCGATGCCGCGCTCCGCGACCGCGGACTCGCGCTGCCCGATGCGCCTGCCCGCGCGCTGCTGGCCCAAGTATTCGCGATCAGCGATTTCGCGGCCGAAGTGCTGTGCGGCGATCCCGCGCTCACAGCGCAGGCGCTCGGCGATTGGCAATCCGACAATGCGCCGCCGCTGGCGCGCTGGCAAGCATCGGAGTGGCCCGCGGCCGACGATGCGCAGGCCATGCAGGTCCTGCGTGGCTTCCGCCGCGCCGAGAGCGTGCGGCTGATCGTGCGCGACGTGCTGGGCGTCGATGCCGTGCCCGCCACGCTCGCCGGCGCCACCGCGCTGGCGGAGGCGTGCATCGGGCAGGCGCTCGCACACCTGGAGCCTGGCTTTCACGCACGCCACGGCGCACCACGCACAGGCGATGGGCAGATCCAGCGCCTGGTGGTGATCGGCATGGGCAAGCTCGGCGGCGGCGAGCTCAACTTCTCCTCCGACATCGATCTGGTGTTCGCCTACGCAGAGCCCGGGGTCTGCGACGGTGGTCGCGCGCTGGACTTCGAGGACTACTACGCGCGCCTCGGCCAGCGCCTCGCGCAGCTGCTCGGCGAGGTCACCGCCGATGGTTTTTGCCATCGCGTCGACCTGCGCCTGCGGCCGTTCGGATCGGTCGGCCGCATGGCGCTGTCGTTCGCGGCGATGGAGCACTACTACCAGCGCGAAGGCCGCGACTGGGAGCGCTACGCGTGGATCAAGGCGCGTCCGGTGGCCGGCGACATCGCCGGCGGTTTGCGCCTGCTGGCGATGCTCGCGCCGTTCGTCTATCGCCGCTATCTCGACTTCACCGCGATCGACGGACTGCGCGACATGAAGCGCCTGATCGATGCCGAGGTTGCGCGCAAGGATTTTGCCGACCACATCAAACTCGGCCCCGGCGGCATTCGCGAACTCGAGTTCATGGTGCAGCTGGTGCAGCTGGTGCGCGGCGGTCGCGAGCCTGCGCTGCGCACCGCCGAGTACTACCGCGCGATGGACGCCGCAATCGCCATCGGCCATCTGCAGCCGGAGCTTGGCGCGCAGCTGCGCGAGGCCTACGATTTCCTGCGCCGGGTCGAGAACCGCCTGCAGATGTGGCGCGATGAGCAGACCCATGAGCTGCCATCTTCGATCGATGCGCGTGGGGCGCTGGCGTGCGGGTTGGGGTTCGACAGCTGGGGCGCATTCTCGTCCGCGCTGGAGGCGCGCCGCAGTCTGGTCGCGACGACGTTCGCCGAGCTGCTGGCCCCCGGCGTGGCGAAAGCCAGCGCGGCGAGCGCGGACTGGGTCGAGGCCTGGCGTGCGATCCGCGAAGCCGATGGGGTCGCTCCCGCACCGTTCGGCGAAGCGGCCACCCACGCCCTGCAAGCCTACGCACGCGGTGCAGCGTTGCGCACGCTCGATCCGCGCACGCGGACGCGCATCGATCGGCTCGTGCCCGGTTTTCTCGCCAGCTGTGCCGCCACCGCCGAGCCGGACGCGGTGCTGGCGCGCATCCTGCGCCTGCTGCAGGCGGTTTCCGGTCGCGCAACCTATCTTGCCTTGCTCGACGAGCGACCGGCTGCGCGTGCGCGGCTGGTCGAAACCTTCGACCGCAGCGCGTGGCTTGCCGAACGCGTCACCGCGCACCCGCTGCTGCTCGACGACCTGCTCGACGCGCGCGTCGCGGGACCGTTGCCGGACACGCGCGGATTGCGCGAACGCATGCTGGCGGCGGTGCATGACGATACGACGGATGTGGAGGCGCAGCTCGAGCTGATCCACGAGCTGCGCCATAGCGCGCTGTTCCGTCTCGCACTGGGCTGGTTGGCGCGGCGCCTGCCCGGTGTCGAACTGGCCGAGCGTCTCGCCGGGGTCGCCGAGGCGACCATTGCAGCGATCACCGCCATGGCGCTGGCCGACACCGTGCGCGCGCACGGGCCACTTGCCGATGCTGGCGCCGCCAGCGGCTTTGCGGTGATCGGCTACGGCAGCCTCGGTGGGGCCGAGCTCGGCTTCGGTTCCGATCTCGATCTGGTATTTGTCTACGATGGCGATACTGCCGCCCGCAGCAGTCGTGGCGCGCGACCACTCGAGGGCCTGCGCTGGTATGCGCGGGTCGCGCAGCGCGTGGTGCACTGGCTGTCGACGCCGATGCGATCGGGCGCGCTGTATGCCGTCGATACGCGACTGCGTCCGGATGGCGCCAAGGGCCTGCTGGTCGTGAGCCTGGATGGCTATGTCGACTACCAGTATGAGCGCGCATGGACCTGGGAGCACCAGGCGCTGGTGCGCGCGCGACCGGCGGCGGGCGATCCGGCGCTGTTGGCGGCGTTCGCGGCGGCGCGCGAGGCGATCCTGGTGCGCGCGCGCGACGCCACAGCACTGCGCGCAGACGTAGCGCAGATGCGGGAGCGCTGGCGGCGTGAGCTGGATCGCTCCGATGCGCAACGCTTCGATCTCAAGCAGGGCCGCGGCGGACTGGTCGATCTGGAGTTCGTGTTGCAGCTTCTGGTGCTCGAACACGCTGCAAACGTGCCGGAGCTGGCCCAGTGCACGCGCAGCATCGAGCTGATCGCGCAGCTTGCAGTCGCTGGCATCTTCGATCACGCCACTGCCGCAATGCTCACCGACGCGCACCGCACCCTGCTCGAGAGCTCCCTCGACTGCACGCTCGACGGCGCCCCGCGGGTGGTCGCGATCGATCCGCCGCTGACAGCGGCCGCACAAGCCATCAGCGCTGCGTGGCAGCACGCGATCGAGCCGTAGGGCAGGTCGCCCCGACCTGCCAACCGATGTGCCGCACGAATCCGATGCTGCGATGGATTCAACCGCGTGCTTCCCGGAACCGCTGCCACACCTGGCCCGCCACCGCCTGCGCCTCGCGCAATGGCGTTGGCGGCGTCCAATCGGTCGCAACCTCGCGCATCGGGCGCACGCGGCCGTCCAGCACCAGGCTGTGCTGCAGATCGCCAAGCTTGCCGCGCACCGGTCGTGGCGCGAAAACGTACACCGGCTTGCCGGTGGCGCAGGCCTCACTGAGCATGTTGCTCGAATCCGGCGTGACCACGATCCGCTGTGCATGCGCCAACATGCCAAGGTACGGATTCGGGCCGTCGTCCATGCCGGTCCACAGCCGCCCCGGCAGCTCCGCGCAGCGCGCCCGCACGCGGCGCACGATCTTCGCCGGCGTGCGCCGCGAGGTGCTCACCAGCACGCCACCGCGATCGTGCGCGTGCCAGCACTCGAGCAGGTCGAACAGGCGATCCACATAGCGCACATCGATGCGCTGCGCGCGCGTCGGCCCGCCGATCAACACCGCAGTGCGCGGTGCTCCGATCCGGCCCAGGTCCGCATGCAGGATCGCGGCCTGCGCCAGTGCAGCGGGCGTGATCGCATGCAGGCTGCCACTGGTCTGGATCACGTTGCCGCCGCGCAGCCGATCGTGGGCCGGTGCGACCACCAGGTCCCAATGGCGGCTGTTCGCGCGCGGACCGAGCAGCTGCACCGCATACGCACCGCTATTGGCGCGCAACCACGCGGTCACCAGAGCCGCCCGCCGTCCGCAGCCGATGACCAGCGCCGGCGGCTGCAAGGCAACCGCATCCCGCAGCGACTTCGGCATCGCCCACGCAGCCGCAGCGCGCAGATGTGGCGCCAGCCAGCCCCATGGCGGGGCAGGCCGGACCACCCATTCCTCGGCCTGCACGCCAAGCGCCATTGCAAGCGCCCGGGCCGGGCGCAGGTTGCCGCTGGCGCCGTCGGTGGCGATCCAGGTGCGCGGCAGTTCGGCGGGTGCGTCAGGGTGCATGGGGCCAGATTATCGCCCCAGGCGGGGCTTGCGGCGATGCAAGGCGCCGTTGCGCGCCGCCGCCACGCAGCGTGGCTACACTGCCGCTCCTGCATCAACCTTGGATTGCCCATGCCCCAGCCACTCGAAAGCGCCGCGCTCGACCAGATCTTTCTTCAGGCGCGTACCTATGGCACCACCGCCGAGAGCTGGCTGCCGCAGCCGGTCAGCGATGCGCAGCTGGAGCGAATCTGGGAGCTGACCCGGATGGGGCCCACCAGTGCGAACTGCTCGCCGATGCGGGTCGTCTTCGTGCGCACCCCGGAGGCCAAGGCGCGGCTGAAGCCCGCGCTGTCGGCCGGCAACCTCGACAAGACGATGGCCGCACCGGTCACCGCGATCGTCGCCACCGACTATCTGTTCTACGACAAGTTGCCGTACCTGTTTCCGCACACCGACGCCCGGAGCTGGTTCGCCGGCAAGCCGCACGCCGATGAAACCGCGTTCCGCAATGCCACCCTGCAAGCGGCCTATCTGATCATCGCCGCGCGATCTCTCGGCATCGACTGCGGTCCGATGTCGGGCTTCGACACCGCCAAGGTCGATGCGGAATTCTTCGCCGGCACCAGCGTGCGCTCGAACTTTCTGATCAACCTCGGCCACGGCGATCCCGCCATCCTGCATCCGCGCTCCCCCAGGCTGTCGTTCGACGAAGCCTGCCGCATCGACTGAACCCGAAAAGGAGAACCACCATGCGCCATCTTGCAATCGCCGCACTGCTCGTCCTCGGCTGCAGCACCGCACATGGCGCCGACAAGTACACCTTCGAGCCGAACCACAGCCAGGTCAACTTCAGTTACGTCCATCTGGGCCTGTCGACGCAGACCCAGCAGCTGCGCACGGTCAGCGGCGAGTTGCTGCTCGGTGCCGAGGACATGAGCAAGTCCAGCGTGTCGGTCACGATCGACATGAACAGCATCGATACCGGCGTGCCCAAGTTCGACGAGCACATCAGGAGCGCCGAGTTCTTCGATACCGCCAAGTTCCCGCAAGCGACCTTCAAGAGCACCGCGGTCGCCAAGGCCGGCGAGAGCAAGCTCAAGGTCAGCGGCGATCTGACCCTGCACGGCGTTACCAAGCCGGTGGTGCTGGATGTCACGGTCAACAAGATCGGCGAGCACCCGATGGCCAAGAAGCCGGCAGCCGGCTTCAACGCCACCACCAAGCTGTTGCGTTCGGACTTCGGTCTGGGCGGCTATGTGCCGGCGGTCGGCGACGAGGTCAGCATCTCGATCGCCAGCGAGTTCCTGAAGGCCGAGTAAGCTGGCGCGTCGCTTGCAGGCGCGCATGTCGCGTCTGCAGGCGGCGTGGTTGAAGCCACGGCATCTGGCGCCACTTGATGGTTTGACCATTCGGCCACGCAAGGACATTCCATGCTCACGCTCAGACCCGCCGCCAACCGCGGCCAAGCCGACTTCGGCTGGCTCGACAGCCGCCACACGTTTTCGTTCGGCCACTACTACGATCCCGCGCAGATGGGTTTCGGCCCGCTGCGCGTGATCAACGAGGACCGTGTGCTTCCAGGTGCCGGATTCGGCACCCATGGGCATCAGAACATGGAGATCATCTCCTACGTGCTCGACGGCGCGCTGGAGCACAAGGACTCGCTCGGCACCGGTTCGGTGATTCGCCCCGGCGAGGTGCAGACGATGAGTGCCGGCAGCGGCATCCAGCACAGCGAGTTCAACGCCTCGAAGACCGAGCCGGTGCATTTCCTGCAGATCTGGATCCAGCCCGATCGCAGCAACATCGCGCCGCGCTATGCGCAGCAGGCGTTTCCGCGCGCGCAGCGCCAGGGCAATCTGCTGCTGGTGGTGTCGCCCGATGGGGCGCAAGGCTCGATCGCCATCGCCCAGGATGCGCGCATGTACGCGTGCCTGCTCGCTCCCGGTGAGCGTATCGAGCATGCGCTGGCGTCCGGGCGCAGGGCCTGGGTACAGGTCGCACGAGGTGTCATCACGCTCAACGCAACGACCATGCACGCGGGTGATGGCGCGGCAGCCTCGGACTTGAGCACGCTCGCGTTGGCCGGTGTCGAGGCCGCCGAGGTGCTGCTGATCGACCTGCCGTAGCGCTGCGCGGCGCGAGGACTCGACACGGGCGCCGGGACCACCGTCCCGGGCGCCACCGCACTGCGCGGTCTACTTGGGCTCGGTCGGAGCCGGGTCGTCGCTGCCCGGTGCTGGCGGCGGTGCTTTCTTGGCGGCCTTGGCATCCTTTTTCTTCTTCTTCTCCATTTCGCGCTGGCGCTTCTCGAGCTGGTAGTTGGGTTTCTGCACCATTGGACGGTCTCACTGGTCGAGGGAGTCGGAACAATACCTTACCCGGCGGCCTGCATCGACAGCCTGGCCGGCGATTGCCGCCGGTCAGCCGCAGCGCCAGGTGCACTCAGCCGCGTTTTACGCCCTCGTCCTTCATTGACGCCAGCGCCTCGAGATCGATCTGATCGACGGCGGACTTCAGCGCATCCATCTCGATGTTGTTGCCTTCAACCTTCACCACGAAACGGTCGGCGACGATCACGCTGTACTCTCCGTAGCGGCTGTCGTTGTTCCATTTTTCGGACACGAAGTTGCCGTCGGACTTGTAGGTCTTCTCGTATCCGGAGTCGTCCTCGCGATCGCTGGTCACGTTGGCCCAGCTGGCCAGTCCCAGCGCGCCCGATGCACTACCGGCATCGGAGATCTCCAGGTTGATGCTGCGCTCGCCCTCGGCATAGCGCGCGTTCACGTGGCTGACCTGCAAGCCCATCGCACCGGTCTTTTCCGCAGCGAGCGAAGTGCGCGCGAAACCGCCAAGCTTCGACGGCACCAGCGCCTTGAGTACATCGGTGGATACCGCCTCGACCTGCGTGCCGCCGCCCATCAGGCTGCCGAACATCTTCGCGGCCGCAGCAGCCTGCGCATCGGCATCGCCGGACTTCTCCGCTTCCTCCATCTGCTTGCCGGCCGCCTCCATCGACTGGCCGAACTTTTCCAGTTTGCCGAGCGTGCTGTCGGGATCGACCGTGACTTGCGAAGTCGACATGCTCGTGCCGGTCAGCGCCGACATCGCACCGCCAGCCACCGCCACCGCGCCGGTGATGCCGGCGACCACGAGATACAGGACCAGCCAGAACACGACCACCACGGCCGTGTAGCCGGCCGCGCGATCGGCCGGAACCTTGGTGGTGTGCGGCGCGCCAAGGTAGATAAGGTAAATGCCGTAGATCATCGCGGCGATCGCGATCAGCCAGCCGATGAACGGAATCAGGCCGATCACCGCGCCGACCCAGCCGGCGGTGGCGCTGTAGGCGATCAGCTTGATCGCCTGGGTCTGGTTGCGCTCGCCGCCGAAGTTGGGCGCCAGCACGTCGGCCAGCAAGCCGACCACGAACACCACGCCCAATGCCGCGGCAAAACTGATGATGGCGATCAGCAGGCCGATGCCGATCGGCTGGCGGATGGTCATGCCAAGCATCGAGGTTCCGATGATGCTGCTGCTGATGAACGCCGCAATTGCAGCGGCGCCAGCGACGATCAGCACGTACTTCAGATAGATATCCTTGACCGTATGCGGCTCCGCCCCGATGACCGGCCACTCGGTCTTCGGCGTGAGCAGGATGTTCTTGACCCGGTTGATCAGCCAGTTGAAATCCATCGTTCCAGTTCCCCAGCGCCTCGAATGTGAGCCGCATTCTAAACCGGCTGGGATGTCGGATGTTGGATCGCCGGGCCGCGCAACGGTCGGTTGCGGCCGGCCTGCTAGAATCGGACTTTCGTCGCTCGCGGATTCGACCACCATGGCCCGTCCCGATCCCGCCGCTGCCAACCTGATCCTCGCCAATGCGGAAAATCGCTACGTGGTGACAGCGGCCGACCTGCCGCTGGCCTGCCCGATGCCCGGCATGACGCTATGGAACTCGCACCCCCGCGTGTATCTGCCGATCGAGGCCGAGGGCGAGGCGAAGTGCCCGTATTGCGGCGCGCTGTACGTTCTCGATAGCTAGCCCGGCCTGCCATGGCCAGCCTGCGGCCGATCACGGTGATGCAGCTGCTGCCGGCGCTTGAAGGCGGCGGTGTCGAACGTTCGACGCTGGAGATCGGTGCGGCACTGGTAGCTGCGGGCCATCGCTCGATCGTGGTCTCGGCCGGGGGGCGCCTGGTGGCGCCCTTGATCGCCGAAGGCAGCGAGCATGTCGCAATGCCGATCGGGCGCAAGAGCTTCCGCGTGCTGGCGCAGGTATCCCGCTTGCGCTCGCTGATCGAGCAGTGCCAACCGCACATCGTGCACGCGCGTTCGCGGCTTCCTGCGTGGGTCGCGCGCTTTGCGCTGCGCGGCCTGCACGGCGCCAAGCCGCATTGGATCACCAGCGTGCACGGTCTGAATTCCCCTGGCCGCTACAGTGCGGTATTGACCGGCGGCGAGCGGGTGATCTGCGTGTCGAACAGCGTGCGCGCGCACGTGCTCGCGCACTATCCCACGGTGCCGCCACAACGTCTGCGGGTGATCACGCCCGGCATCGATCCGCTGGCCTTTCCGCACGGATACAGGCCCGATGCCGCGTGGCAAGCGGCATTCTTTGCCGCGCATGCACAGCTCGCAGGCCGTCCGCTGCTGCTGCTGCCCGGGCGCGGCACGCGTCTGAAGGGCCATCTGGATGCGGTGCGTGCGCTGGCGTTGCTGGCGACCCGGCACGGTATCCAAGCAGCGCTCTACATGCCGGGCGCGCGCGAACCCGGGCGCGCGGACTATCTGGATGAAGTGCTCGCACTGGCGCGCATCCTCGGCGTGGGTGAGCGCGTGGTCGCCTCAGCACCGCGCAGCGATCTGGCCGCGATCTATGCGATCAGCTCCGCGGTGCTGCAGGTCTCGACCAAGCCCGAAGCGTTTGGGCGCACCGCGCTGGAGGCGCTGTCGATCGGTGTACCGGTGGTCGGCTATGCGCATGGTGGAATCGGCGAGCTGCTCGGCGCTTTGTATCCCGAGGGCGCGGTCGCGGCGGGCGATCTCGACGCACTGGTCGCGCAGTTGGCGCGCATCCTGCGCGCACCGCCGTCGCTGCCGCCAGTCAGCGGATACGCACTGGCGGACATGCAGGCCGATACGCTGGCGCTGTACCAAGACCTGCTGGCGAGCAACGCGTGAGCAGCACGGGTCTCGGCAGCGATCTGCGCTTGCAACGCGGCGCATGGTTGGCAGCACTGCTGGCGTGGCTGATGCTGCTGCTGTTGCCGCTCGGGCGCAGCGCCGAGCTGCCACTGCTGATTGCAGCGCTGTTGGCGATTCCGCTGCTTTGGAAGCGCTGGCGCTGCGCATCCCTGGGACTGGTGTTGATCGCGTTCG
>Ga0136636_10000061_pt1 | contig 37571 bp, 32 predicted proteins | sample AntDrymUQ8522106_2_FD_104653 | JGI IMG/M metagenome (GOLD analysis project Ga0136636, IMG submission 104653) | Polar desert sand microbial communities from Dry Valleys, Antarctica - metaG UQ852 (21.06) | ecosystem: Environmental > Terrestrial > Soil > Desert | place: Antarctica: Dry Valley... | reverse complement strand
CACTTAGGGCAATTTCCGGGTTTGTCTGATTTCACTTCAGGATGCATCGGACAGGTATATTCCAATTGTATGATAGAAGGTTTAGCGCTTTGTTCAGATTTGCTTTTGACTGCTTTTGCAGCTGCGTGTTTTTTAGATACTGCTTTGGGCACAAATTTTTTAGCAACTTTTTTGACTAGTTTCATACCGCACTTTGGGCAATTTCCGGGTTTGGAAGCATGAATTTCGGGATGCATCGGACAAGTATAGTAATCTTGTTGGACAACCGTTTGCGCAAAAGTGAGATTCAAACCCAAAAACAAGAGGAAGATTAAAATGGTATTTTTCATGGTATTACTTTGTGATTTTTCTATCGTAAGCTATTCTGCTGCTTCCAATCTTGTGATATATTGTTTCATTTCGGCAATTTCAGTTTCTTGTGCTTTAATAATTTCATCGGCCAGCTTTCTAACTTCCGGGTCATTTATATCGGCTCTTTTACTCGTTAAAATTGCAATCGAATGGTGGGGAATCATTGCTTTCATATAAAGCACGTCACCAATTATGGGACTTTGAGCCCTCACCAGACTAAACGCGCCGACAAACAAAACGATACTGCCCAAGATAACAGCGATATTCTTTTTCTTGTTTTGGTACATTTTCCGCATAAAAAAATACATGATTAATGCCATCGCCGAAATGCCCAAACAAGTCATATAAAAGCGTGTCATGCTAAAATAGACGTGATCAAACTGATACGTATTAAGGTACATTGTTATATACATCGCTACAAACGATGCCGCTAGCATCATAATGAATTTTGTATAAGGGTTGCCTTTCGATTGTTGATTTGAATCTTCCATATTTGTTAATATTTAAAGGTCAATATTTTTTAATCGTAATGAGTTTACAATAACCGAGACCGAGCTAAAACTCATGGCCAATGCGGCAATCATTGGCGACAGCAATATCCCGAAAAAGGGAAATAGCACGCCCGCCGCTATAGGAATCCCCAGTATGTTATAAGCCATCGCGAAAAAGAGATTTTGTTTGATATTACGCATTACGGAATCGCTCAAATTCCGCGCTTTTACGATGCCGTGTAAATCGCCTTTTACTAACGTAATCATGGCGCTTTCAATCGCTACATCCGTACCCGTACCCATCGCAATCCCAACGTCACTTTTGGCCAAAGCCGGCGCATCGTTGATTCCGTCGCCTGCCATTGCCACAATCTTTCCGCTTTTCTGTAACTTTTCGACTTCCTGAAGTTTGTTTTCAGGGAGCATTCCTGCTTTAAAATCTACCAGATTTAACGCTGTGGCGACGGCTTGGGCAGTATCGTGATTGTCGCCCGTGAGCATAATTACGTCGATGCCTTTGTCCTGAAGCGCCTTGATTGCAGCAGCGCTGGTGGGTTTTATTTTATCGGCAATGACAACATATCCTGCTACAACGCCATCGATTGACAGATATGAAACTGTTTTACCTTGTTTCTGAAAGGATTGGGCTTCGTCTTCCATTTCCGAAGACAATACTGCTTTGGCATGTTCCAACATCTTGGCATTTCCAATAGCGATATTTCTTCCATTAATCTTGCCTTCAACACCTTTACCGGTGACGGCATTGAAACCTTCCGCTTTTAAAACCTCTGAATTGTTTTCTTTTCCATAAGCAACAGTTGCTGCCGCGAGTGGATGTTCGCTCATATTGTTTAACGAAATAATGTACTGCAATACCTCCGATACGGAAAAATCACTCCCTAAAACACCTACTTTTTCAACTGTTGGTTTACCTTCTGTAATGGTTCCCGTTTTATCGATGATTAGCGTGTCGACTTTGTCCATTCGTTCTAAAGCCTCCGCATTTTTAATTAGCACGCCGTTTTGTGCGCCTTTCCCGACACCAACCATAATCGACATTGGCGTTGCCAATCCTAGAGCACAAGGACATGCAATGATCAGTACGGCAATCGCATTTACGAATGCATACACATAGACCGGTTCAGGTCCGAAAACAACCCAAACTACGAACGTTATCACGGATACAAGTACAACAATAGGAACAAAATATCCAGATACGGTATCGGCCAATTTTTGAATCGGCGCCCGACTCCGACTCGCCTTATTGACCATGTGGATGATTTGCGACAGTAAAGTGTCGGCTCCTACTTTTTCGGCCTTCATCAAAAACGACTGATTGCCATTGATGGTTCCGCTACTGACTTTGTCGTTTAAGTTTTTGGACACCGGTATCGGTTCACCTGTAATCATCGATTCATCAACTGTTGTATGGCCTTCGGTAATACTTCCGTCCACAGGAATTTTATCGCCAGGCTTAACGCGCAGAATATCACCTAACTGAATGGTATCAATAAGAACTTCTTCCTCTTGGCCGTCTTTTACACGAACTGCTTTGTTGGGTGCAAGTTTTAAGAGTTCCTTGATTGCCGAATTGGTCTTGCTGTGTGCCCGCGCCTCGAGTAGCTGTCCTAGCAAAACTAAAGTTAGAATTACCGTAGCCGCTTCAAAATACACATGTACGGCACCCGATTCCGTTTTGAATTGCGCTGGAAACAAATCCGGAAAAAACATTCCGAAAACACTAAACAGCCAAGCAGCACCCGCACCGATTCCGATTAGCGTGAACATATTGAGATTCCATGTTTTGATGCTTGTGTAAGCGCGTTGAAAAAACATCCAGGTAGCATAAAAGACGACAGGTATTGAAAGGGCAAATTGAACCCAATTCCAATATTTCTGCTCCATTATTTGATATAACGGATTGTTAGGAATCATCTCGCTCATTGCCATCAAAAGGATAGGCGCGGTGAATGCTACTGCGACCCAGAATTTCTGCAATAGCTTTTTATAGGGCTTTTCTTCTGCCGACAGATCGGGTTGCATTGGAACTAAATCCATCCCGCAAATGGGGCAAGAACCAGGTTCATCTTTCACAATTTCAGGATGCATCGGGCACGTCCACAGTTCGGATGAAGTGACGGATAGATTTTGCTCTTCCACCAGATCCATCCCGCAAATAGGGCAGTGGCCAAGTTTGTTGTAAGTTTTATCGCCTTCGCAATGCATAGGGCAATAAAATGTTCCAGTTCCGTTTTCTGTTTGTTTTACTACTTGCGTTTCACGATGCAGATTTTCATGAGGGGAATGAATACTGTATTTGCCTCCGTCTTTTTTAAGTGCTTTTTGCAGTTTTTCGATAGATACATGGTTTTCCATGATAATCGTCGCTTCGGCTTTTACTAAATCGACAGTTGCATCGGTCACTCCATCAACTTTTGACAAAATTTTTTCGACGTGGGCGCGGCAACCATTGCAAGTCATGCCGGTGATCTGATAGCTATGAGTCATGAATGAACTTATTGTATTATTTATACAAAGTACTGCTATCCATTTTCATTTCTTATGTACAATTTCGGTCGATATTTGTAACTTTTATAGATTATTGTGCTGATTGATTCTAATCCGTAAAATTTATTACGCCTCTTTATTATAATGAATTGAACGTCAGCGCTAATTATCAAATTGGTAAAGTAAATATTGGATAACTATGTTAAAATTGCAGAAAAATATTTCGTTTTATTTCTGCTTTATAGGACTCTTAAAAATTGTTTTTGAATGTAACAGCAGATTTATAATAAAAACTGTAAAATAACGTTGAAGATCTATATTAGTTGAACAGTAAAGTTTTTTCGAAAAAATTACGTTTTTCCAATTATATAGAATTCTTTCACTAATTTAACCGCCTCATATTGGTTAATAATAAAGTTGCAGCACCCATTTCTATGTCTTCCACACTCAAATTTAATAACAGTACAAAGTCGCTGTTTTTAGCTACTACACGTTCCAGAGTAAATCAATATTTTAAGGAGTCAAATCGCAGCCGACATGCTAACGCTAGTATGTGGACAAAAACTATCATTTTCCTTGCAGGATTTTTCGGATTGTATCTTCTGATTATTTCTAATTATTTTACCGTTTGGATAATGTTGCCAATGGCAATTACACTTGGTATGTTTAATGCCTTTGTCGGGTTTAATATTTGCCATGACGCTATTCATGATTCGTTTTCATCTAATAAGAGCGTCAATAAAATATTGAGCATACTTTTTCACTTTGTTGGCGCTAGTCCTTATGTATGGGGAATCACTCATAATCTGGTGCACCACAATTTTACCAATATTCCCGGGCATGACGAGGATATTGAAATTGCGCCAGGACTCATTAGGATAGCCGACGAAGATCCTGTAAACCGAATACAGCGCTTTCAGCATTGGTATGCATTCCCGCTATATAGCCTTGCATCCCTTTCATGGGTTTTCAGGAAAGATTACAAAAAGTTTTTCCAGACGAAAATCGGGCACCACGAAACGAAACATCCCAAAATTGAGTATTTTAACCTGTTTTTTTTTAAAGCACTATATTACTTTCTTTTTATAGCGCTGCCATTGCTTGTATTAGACATCAGCTGGTGGCAGTTCATCATTGGTTTTATAGCGATGCACATTGCGCAAGGCTTAACAATGGGTCTTGTTTTTCAACTTGCTCATGTTGTTGAGGGCACCGATTTTCCGCTTCCCGACGATAGCGGCAATATGGAGGAAGCCTGGGCGGAGCACCAAATGAGGACTACTGCTAATTTTGCAGCCAATAGTAGCGTGGCGGCCTTTTTCTTAGGTGGGCTCAACATGCAGATTGAGCATCATTTGTTTCCCAAAATCTGCCACATTCATTATAGGAATATTGGAAAAATCGTTAGGCAAACCGCTGCAGAGTTTAATATTCCTTATATCGAAAACCATACTTTCACTGGTGCCTTACGTTCGCATTACAGGATGCTGAAGAAATTCGGTGTCGATGCCTAAGGTAAATTTGATCAAGTATGTCGGCTAGTTGTTTCCAAACAATGCTATAGTATTATTGCTAAAAACCCAGCGCAGAATCTTCGTACTGCTGAAGCAACGACAATTTAACTAACCCAAAAAATTTGATTCTTTCACAGCCTTTAAACGGCCACCTTGTTCCTAAACTTGTGTGAAAATAATTTTTTTTAAAAATTTCACACAGAATTTGTGTTATTTTTTTTATTTTTGAAAAGTTCACACAAATATTGTAGGTATGAAAAGAGATGAAACTATTAGTTCGTTGTTAGGCGTGACGCAACGTGACATCGCGTTGCTGTTGCGGATTGGATTCAGTCATTGGTCAATGTATGAATCAGGGAAACGCGATTTACCACCCGCTGCGCTGCAGTTGATGTCGGAAATGCTTGAGCATGTGCAGGCTCAGGAAAAGAGACATGAAGGGCGACTCGAATCTACTGATGCGCACGCAAAACTACTACGCAAGCATATTTCAAATTTACTACATGAAAATGAATACCAACAACTGGTGGTGGATAAAAAGATTAACGCCGAAGAACGAAAACAAAAGGCCCAATTCAGGTTGGCGCAACTTGTCGGTTTTTTACAAGACCGCCGTGCATTAAATGAAAAAGAAACGCCGGCAGTACATCGGCTTTTTATCAAGGGTTCCTCAAAAACACTTGCCACAGACCACTCGAAGTTACTATTAAAATTGGAATTGAAACAACAGTTGCTACAGCTTGAACAGGCATTACTTGAGGCAAAACTGAAAGGTTAATGTCCTCACGCTCGCGCCAGCGAAGATGAAATTTACCAATAGCGTTGGTTTCCCTTTCGGGAATAGCAAACCTATGGGTTTCTTGATCAAAAATTGGCAACACTTTTTAAAATGTTCATGATGATAATACGAAATGCTCGGTTTGTATAAAGAGTACAAGGATCAGAAATTTTTTAAAATCGAGATTATTTTTTAAAAAACTCAACAAATTCAAATCTTCATTTTAAGTATTGATATAAAATTTATAGAGTTCGGATCAAAAAAAAGGTTTTAATCCTCATTATACAACTTGCGTTGACTAAATGTTGACTAAAACCTTTGTAAAATACTGTTTTTAAGCAGTATTTGTGGGCGATGAGGGGTTCGAACCCCCGACCCCCTCGGTGTAAACGAGGTGCTCTGAACCAGCTGAGCTAATCGCCCTAATGCGAGTGCAAATATAAGCCACTTTTTTATAAATGCAAGAAAAAAATTGAATAATTATAAAATTTCTGCAACCACAAAAGTACTGCCGCCTACATAGATAAAATCTTCCTTAGTGGAATTCGATAATGCAGCCTGATAAGCCGCTGATACTGAATTAAATGTTTCGCCAGCGAGTCCGAATGTCGCTGATTTCTGCTGTAATACGGTCGCATCGAGTCCGCGTGGAATGTCTGGTCTACAAAAATAATACACTGCATTTTTCGGAAATAACGGCAGAATATCCGTAAGATCTTTGTCGTTTACCAAACCCAAAACAATATGTAAACGATCAAATTTTTCACGCAACACCTGATTAAATACGACCGAAAGCCCGTGCTTGTTGTGTGCGGTGTCGCAAATTATTTTCGGTTTACTTCCAAGCTGTTGCCAACGACCTTGTAAACCTGTATTTTGGATCACGTTCAACAAACCATCTTTGATATCTGTTTCCGAAATTAAAAATTCAGCCTGTAATTGCAGTAGGCGAATCGTCTGCATCACTGTCTTTATGTTGGCCATCTGGTAATCGCCATTCAGTGCCGAAGGAAAATTTTCTGCAATTAAATCTGAAGCAAGGTAAATAGGGGAATGGTGTTCGGCGGCTATATCACTAAACACTTTTTTGGTTTCATCGGTATATTCGCCTATGACAACAGGAATATGCGGTTTGATGATGCCCGCCTTTTCAACCGCAATTGCCGGTAATGTATTGCCCAAAAACTGAGTGTGATCCAACCCAATATTGGTAATGACCGACACCAAAGGGGTAATGACATTTGTCGAATCGAGCCTTCCGCCCATACCAACTTCTACAACAACAATGTCGACCTGTTCCTTGTTGAAATAGTCGAACGCAAGTCCGACACTCATCTCAAAAAAGCTCAAATCGTTTGCCTCAAAAAAAGATTGGTGCTGTGCAATAAAACTTTGCACGAAGTCTTGCGAAATATCCTGTCCGTTTATTTTGATGCGTTCGCGAAAATCCTTTAAATGCGGTGAAGTATACAATCCTGTCCTGTAACCCGCTTGCTGCAGAATTGAAGCCAACATATGCGATGTCGACCCTTTGCCATTTGTTCCGGCGACGTGGATGCATTTAAGATTTTTTTCCGGATGGCCCAGATAATCGATGAGTAAAAGTGTATTGGTCAGGTCTTTTTTATAAGCCGACGGGCCTTGGAGCTGATACACCGGAAGCTGTCGGAACATCCAATCTACCGTTTCCTGATAAGTCATCATTGGGATTATTCGCCGAGTTTAAAGTTCACCGTGATTGTACCGGTTTGGGTTTCGGGCGCATTCGGGTCGGCTTGCCATTTATAACTGCGCGCCGTTGCATATGCAGGTTCGATCAAACATTGACTGGTATTTGTTGTTCCTTTCGTATACTTCGCAGCGATTACATTACCGCTGCGGTTGACTTTTACCTCCACCACGACGGTTCCATATTCATTGCAATCCTGTGTCTGTTTACTGCTGCTGCTGAGTTTCCGCCCGTTGAGTTTCCATCCATTTCCACCGCCAGATCCGCTGCCTGTTCCCGGACCGTAACCGCTGCCGTTTCCAATACCGTCACCCGATCCGTTACCGCCGCCGGTTCCTGTACCTGAACCACCGCCGCCGGTATAACCGCGTGAATTAGGATCGCCGTTCGATCTTCCTTTATTTCCCGCTTGCTTGTCGTCGCCATCGCCATCCTTGCTCGAACCATTCAATAAATTGGATAAAGCGTCAGAGGTTGATTTCGAAGGTTTCGGAACTACTTTTGTTACTGGTTTTTCTTCGACTTTTTTAGGTTTTTCAGAAGGCTTTTTTACTTCTGCGATTACAGGAGCATCATCATTTTCGCTGACGATAATTTCTTTTTCTGTTGTTGGGGTCTGCGGTGTTTGTTTGGGCGCCGATACGACTTTTTCAAGCGATTGGTAATTGTCTCCCGAACCAACATCGCTGTCTCCAAAATTGACGGCCACTTCACCACCGCCACCGCCGCCGCCTTCGAGATCGGAGAGCGTAATCGAGTTGGAGAATTTTAATAAAAAGAAAAGCAAAAATAATAGTGTGAATAACGCTGTTGTCAATGCCAGCGATTTTCTTCTGTTTTCGATTTCAGTGAATACCATAATTGCTTTTATTTAATCGTATAACGAATGTAACAAAAATAAATTGTTTTAAACCAGCTGTTTCAGTGCAATTTTAAAAGCCGTAGCGCTGATATTATTCTTCGCCGCACTCAACGAATGTGCCTTTGCAATCGCTTTGCGGATGGTCTCCGATGTATCGGCAAAAATAGCCTCGTCAGTCATTTGTACTTTTTTCTCCATAAAGTAGGCGAAAACGCGTGCCATTCCACAATTGGAAATGAAATCGGGAATCAAGCTAATCTTGCGGTCAGTTTGCTCCATGATCGGACCGAAGAAAATCGCCGTATCGGCAAAAGGAACATTCGCACCACAAGAAATCACTTCAAGTCCGGAGCTGATAAGATTGTCAATTTGGCCTTGTGTTACCAACCTTGACGCGGCGCACGGGGCGAATATATCGGCGCCAATAGACCATATTTTTTCGTTGATGACTTCGAACGGAATCATATCCTGCGCGACCAGTTTATTGCCGTCCTTGTTGAGGAATAATGTGCGTATTTCTTCGAATGTAAAGCCGTTTTCATTGATAACACCACCGTCGCGGTCGATGATCCCAATGACTTTTGCGCCCATTTCGGCCAGATAAAAGGCTGCCGCCGAACCGACATTGCCAAATCCCTGAACAATCGCCTTTTTGCCTTTGACATCACCACCGTAAATAGTATAGAAATGGCGAACGGCTTCAGCAACGCCATAGCCCGTGATCATATCGGCCACGGTATATTTTCTCGAAACATCGGGAGAGAAATTCGGATTTTCAATGACCTTGACGACACCTTGACGCAATTGTCCAATGCGGTTGATCTTATCGGCTTCCGTAGGTTTGAAATGTCCGTTGAAAACACCTTCCTGAGGATGCCAAACGCCACATTCTTCAGTCATCGGAATGACCTCATGAATTTCGTCAACGTTGAGGTCGCCACCGGTTCCATAGTAGCTTTTGAGTAATGGAGAAACGGCTTTGTACCAACGTTGGAGTACACCTTTCTTACGCGGATCGTTAGGATCGAAATTGATTCCTGATTTCGCACCACCAATTGCCGGACCTGATACTGAAAACTTCACTTCCATGGTTTTTGCCAACGAAAGCACTTCATTCATATCGAGTCCTTTGCGCATCCGGGTGCCGCCTCCTGCCGCGCCACCGCGTAGAGAATTGATGACCGTCCATCCTTCGGCTTCCGTTTCGGAATCCTTCCAGTTGAACACGATCTCGGGGTCTTTATCTTCGAATTTTCGGAGTAAATCTTTCATTGGGTGGTTATTGTTTTTGCTGCTGCAAATGTAATTTTTTTATGGGTTTTTAACTGATTATTTGGTAAAGTTTCGACCCGATGTTTGGGTCTGATTGAATAATTGTCACTTCGAAACAGTTGAGTCATTGTCAGCAATTTAACCAACATACCTGAAAACATTTCCAGAACTATGGTCGTGACTTGCTCCCGTTACACTCGATAAAACATTGATCTCGCCGCGTAACTTCAATACGCCAAGCAACGCAAAAATGAGCGCTTCCTTAAATTCAAGGATCTGTGATCCCGGGATCACTATCTGCATCTCGGGCAAGTGATGTTGCACTCTTTCAATAAGGAATTCGTTGTAAGCGCCGCCGCCGGTAATCAAAAGTCTTCCGTTTTTTTCTGGCAAAGCGAACGCAATTTGTTGCGCAACATGTTCGGTAAAAGTGTGCAATTTATCAGGAGTTGGAATTGCGTATTTCTCGATCAAGGGTAAAACAATTTCCTTTACGAATTCAAATCCCAAAGATTTTGGAAATGGTTTTCGATAATAATTCAAGGCGTTGAGTTCGGCGATCAGTTGCTGGTTTAAGTTTGCACTGCGGGCTATTTTTCCTTGATCGTCATATGGCAATCCCAATGTGTTGGCGTAGAAATTTAATACGGTATTGACCGGTGAAATGTCAAATGCGATACGACCACTTCCATCTTCAAAAGACACGTTTGAGAAACCACCCAAATTCAGACAATAGTCAAAATCTGCAAACAACATCCTATCGCCAATGGGAACCAAAGGCGCGCCTTGTCCTCCAAACGCAACGTCGGCTACACGAAAATCGCAAACGACATTCTGACGAATAATCGCAGCAATTTCGGGTAGGTTGCCTATTTGCAGCGTCAGCCCATTCTGCGGTTGGTGCAATATCGTGTGGCCATGCGAACAAACCGCATCGAGATGATCGATAGCGTGTTTTTCGATAAAATTGGAAATGATCTTTCCGAGTAACGCAGTATAATCGGAGTTGAGATTTTGAAGTTGTTTGTTCGAAAAACCAACGGCATTTTTTAAGGTGTGTACCCATTCGGATGTGTAAAGAACCGTTTGGGTTTCGCCAATTTTAAACTGCCATTTATCCGACTGTATGCTCAACCGAATATGCGCCAGGTCAACACCGTCAAGCGAAGTTCCAGACATGACTCCAATCACATTGTAGTTTTCTTTGAGCATCGGCTAATTTTGCGAAATCGTTTGAATTATCGTTTTATAATCATACATTTGGACACCAAATTTAAACAAAGAACTAACAATATTTTCAGAAAAAAATGGATTTTAATCTTACGGAAGAGCATTTGATGATTCAGCAGGCTGCAAGGGATTTTGCCCAGGCCGAATTGTTACCAGGAGTAATTGAGAGAGATGAACATGCTAAGTTTCCGACAGAGCAGGTGAAGATGATGGCCAATCTTGGATTTCTCGGTATGATGGTCGATCCGAAGTACGGCGGTTCAGGATTAGATAGCGTTGCATATGTGATTGCAATGACCGAAATCGCGAAAGTCGACGCGTCGGCAGCTGTGGTGATGTCGGTTAACAATTCGCTGGTTTGCGCCGGAATTGAAAAATACTGTAACGAAGAGCAGAAGATGAAATACCTCGTGCCACTTGCCAAAGGAGAAGTCATCGGTGCTTTCTGTCTTTCTGAGCCTGAAGCAGGTTCGGATGCAACTTCACAAAAAACAACTGCGATTGATAAAGGCGACCATTATTTGCTCAATGGCACCAAAAACTGGATTACTAATGGTGCAACAGCATCGACTTATATCGTCATTGCACAGACCGACGTCGAGAAAAAACACAAAGGAATCAACGCCTTCATCGTTGAAAAAGGCTGGGCAGGTTTTGATATCGGTCCAAAAGAAAAGAAAATGGGAATACGTGGTTCCGATACGCATTCGCTGATGTTTACCGATGTCAAAGTGCCAAAGGAAAACCGCATTGGCGCCGATGGTTTCGGGTTTAATTTTGCAATGGCGGTGTTGAATGGCGGCAGGATCGGAATCGCTTCTCAGGCTTTGGGAATTGCGACTGGCGCTTACGAACTCGCACTCAACTATTCACAGCAAAGAAAAGCCTTCGGCAAAGAGATATTCAAACACCAGGCAATCGCATTCAAACTCGCCGATATGGCTACTCATATCATGGCAGCGAAAATGCTTTGTTATAAGGCGGCAGCCGAAAAAGATGAAGGTAAAGACATTTCCCAATCGGGTGCTATGGCCAAATTATACGCCTCGCAGGTCGCAATGGAAACGACCATTGAAGCAGTACAAATCCATGGCGGGAACGGATATGTATCCGAATACCATGTCGAAAGAATGATGCGAGATGCCAAAATCACCCAGATATACGAAGGCACTTCAGAAATACAACGAATTGTCATTTCAAGAAGTCTCGTATCGTAGACCTACAATATAAACCCTTCTGAATTCCGGAAGGGTTTTTTATTTAAAAAAAAATATAATTTACTTATACTATTTTGGGATTTATGATGAGTTGAAATATTGGAATCTTAGAGATCATAAGCTTTTTCGGGCGCTCAGCTTTTCGCAAATCAAACAATTGTGCATCATTGTCGGTTTTAAGAAGGCGAGCAAAGGCGAAATCATCTACTTATCGTCGTCAGACGTGCCTCGTATTTTTCTGCTTAAAAAAGGAAATATCAAGCTCGTTTCGGTTGATGAGGACGGCAATGAATCTATCAAGGACATCATCCGCAAAGGCGATTTGTTTGGAGAACTGACACTCGAGAACGACAAAATTCTAACGAATATGCAAAAGCGCTGACCGATGAAGTTTCCATTTGTAGCTTTCTGATGTCGGATTTTGAAGAACTGCTGTTAAAAAATCCGACGCTGGCGTTGTCTTATACCAAATTTGTCGGACTCAAAATGAAGCGCATCAGGAACAATTATTCGAATCTTATTTCCAAAGATGCGAAAACACGGCTCTATCAATTTCTCACGGATTGGGGCGAGACCGAAGGCAAAAAGATGGGTGAACGAATCTCAATCGAAAATTACCTCACGCAAAATGATATTGCACAAATCATCTGTACCTCACGACAAACAGCTACGCAACTGCTCAATGAAATGGAAGCTGGCGGCATGATTGCTTACAGCCGTAAAGAAATTGTCATTCCCGATTTGTCAAAACTGTTGGTCTAGCTTTTTCGTCGCTATTGTAAAGTAGCCGACAAATGATCGATTTCAGCCGTGATATCTTCGTGATGAAATAATCATTTATTAAAATCTATTGACATGAAAAAACAAATTATCTGTTTGCTGATCGGTATCATTTCTTTCGGAACATTAGCGCAGAGTAAAGACATGCGGGTTGCAAATTACAATCTGGATCAAAAAATAGCAATCCAGGGATATGATCCTGTCGCTTATTTTAAGCAAGGGAAAACTTTAAAAGGTAGAAAGGATATCGCGGCCGCGTATGAGGGTGTTACCTATCATCTCTCATCTGTTGCCAATAAAGAGACATTTTTAAAAAAGCCGTTAGCATTCGAGCCGCAATTTGGTGGATGGTGTGCGTATGCAATGGGCGGATATGGGGAAAAGGTCGAAATCGATCCCGAAACCTACAAAATCGTTGATGATAAATTATACCTATTTTACAATGCCTATTTCAACAACACGCTTAAAACGTGGAACAAGGATGAAAACCGGCTTAAGGCTAAGGCAGATGCCAACTGGAAAAAACTCTTAAAGTACCGCTATGAAATACAACATTTTTATTTGGATTATCAAGCTCATCGCGGTTGTTATTCTCGTGCAGACGCTTTTTTTTAAATTCACAGCGGCGCCCGAAAGCGTGTATATTTTTTCAACCCTGGGAATAGAGCCTTATGGCCGAATCGCATCCGGTATCGTCGAACTCATCTCAGTAATATTGATATTGATTCCACGTACCACTGTGCTTGGTGCGCTTTTAGGGGCTGGAACAATGCTTGGTGCTATATTTTCACATCTTTTCATTCTCGGCATCGAAGTGAAAGACGATGGAGGCATACTTTTTATTTTGGCAATTATTACGTTACTTTGTTGTACAATTTTGGTTATTCAGAATAGGCGGTCTATTCCCAACTTAATGCAACTCAAATTTTAAATGCTAGTACCATCCATCCATAACAGTTTGAATGACCTTATTGACCTGTTGGGGCAAATGTCAGATTATGATTATGCAAGTCCGTGCCCCGAACTCAGTCATGCGAGTATAGGCGAGCATACCAGGCATATTATCGAAATGTTTCAATGTCTCGAAAACCAATATGAGCGTGGTGTTGTCAATTATGATTTGCGCGAGCGCAATCGCCAGATGCAGACCGACACAAAGTTTGCCATCGCAAACATTAGTCAGGTTAAGAATAATGTGGACAAACCCAATAAAACAATTGAACTGCAGCAAATAGTTGATGGCGAGGAAATCTGCATTGAAAGCAATTATTTTCGCGAACTCTTATACAACCTCGAACACTGCATCCATCATCAAGCGCTCATAAAAGTGGTCGTCATCCGCCATGAATCCCTTAGCGTGAATGACAATTTTGGCGTTGCGCGCTCAACGATAGAATACCGGAATCAATGTGCACAGTAAGTTTTGTTCGTTCCGGCGAAAAAATCATTATTACTTCGAACCGTGATGAGCAGGTTTTAAGACCCGCCATTCCGCCCAAAAATTACCTCCAAGACAACAAGAATATTGTTTTTCCAAAAGATCCAAAAGCAGGAGGAACCTGGTTTGCAATTGACGAACACGCCAATGTACTCGTGTTGCTCAACGGTGCAGCGGAAAAGCATATCTGGAATCCACCATATCGTATGAGTCGAGGATTAATCGTGTTGGAGTTAATTGGCTCTTCTTCGCCTATAGTAAATTGGGAAATGATCGAATTGGAAGGTGTAGAGCCGTTTACGCTGATTTTGTTTGAAATAGGTCAGCTCTATCAACTGCGTTGGAATGGAAGCGAAAAACTTAAAACCAATCTCGATGCGGCAAAGAACTACGTCTGGTCTTCATCGACCTTGTATCCTAAAGCAATCCGGGAAGAACGGTCGGAATGGTTTAACCATTTTTTAGAAACCCAACCCGGAATTGATGAAAATGAAATGTTCAACTTCCATCGTTACACCGAAAATGAAGATACCCAGAACGGACTCGTTATCAATCGTGGGGAAAAGTTAAAAACACTAAGCATTACGCAGGCTGTTATCGACAATAATAAGGTGGCGATGGTGCATCACGATCTCATCGGCGAAAGCCAATCGGAACATTCCTTTATCTTTATTTAAGGTGAGGCTGTTTTTGCATAAGCTCACCCATTGGGAATATTGGCCGTTTTATATTGTCTATATTCCGGTATATTTTTTATGGGGATATTATGCGATAAGGGCGCGATCAATATTTTTCTTTAACGCGGCAAACCCAACTATCAAAAACGGCGGTTTTTTTATGGAATCGAAGATGGAAATTTATGACCTGATACCACAAAAATACTATCCGAAAACTAGGTTGGTGCTTGAACAATCAGCCTTCGAAAACGTTCAGGATTTAGTTACTGGATTACAGATTGCTTATCCGTTAATCGCCAAACCCGACATCGGATTGCGTGGCTCTGCGGTGAATAAAATTCACAATGTCGCCCAATTAAAAGCATACCACGACAAGGCCAATTTCAACTATCTCATACAAGAATTAATTCCGTATCCGAATGAAATCGGTGTTTTTTATGTGCGTTATCCGCATGAAAAGCAAGGCCGAATCACAGGCATCGTTGCTAAAGAATTTCTGATTGTCACCGGCGACGGAAATTTGACGATTGAAAATTTGATTAGAAAAGACCCACGACACGAACTCCAACTCAAAACGCTGCAAAAGGAATACGGCGCCCGATTGCAGGAAGTCCCTTCTTTAAACGAGCAAGTGAATCTCGTGCCTTACGGCAATCATATCCGCGGCGCGAAGTTCATAGACGTTAGCCATTGGATTTCGCCCAAACTTACCGATGTAATCAATGAAATGTGTCTGCAGGTTCCGGGATTTTTCTTCGAAAGACTCGACCTGATGTACAATACTTTGGAAGAACTCGAAAATGGGAAAAACTTTTTGGTTGTGGAGCTCAATGGCGCGGCAAGCGAACCGACACATATTTACGACCCTAAACATTCTTTGTTTTTTGGTTGGAATGAATTGCTGCGACATATCACATATATGTATGAAATCAGCGTCGCCAATCACAAAGACGGCGCGGCTTATCTTCCGCATAAGGCAGGCATGCGAGAGTATTGGCTAAGTATAGAACACGACAAAAAAATCGTAAACTTCTGATGCTGCAGCTACTTAAAAATTTGGGCGTAGGTTTTCTCGTGAGCTTTTTGGGGTCGGTTCCATTAGGCTATCTCAATGTAGTTGGTTATGATGTATATGCACAATCGGGAATCAATCAAACCTTTTTGTATTTGCTTGGCGTTCTAACAGTTGAGGCGATAATTATTTATGTCACACTTGTTTTTGCCGACCAACTGATGAAACGAAAAAAACTTCTCAAATTCATCGAAGGATTCTCGCTTATATTCATGTTTGTATTGGCCTATATTTTCTATGCTAGCGGCAACAGCGCGATGGTACAACAGAAAACCATCGACAAATATGCATCGCCATTTGTATTGGGTGTGGTTCTCAGCTGTTTCAACTTTATCCAGATTCCGTTTTGGACAGGCTGGAACCTCTACTTGCTTAATGGGAACTATATCGACATCAGACAAAGCAGGAAATTGGTGTACGTTTTCGGAACAATTATGGGCACCTTTGCCGGTATGCTGACACTGATCCTTTCGCTACATTACATCACTTCACAAACCGGATTCTTTTCAAAATATCTTATGGGTGTGATCATTCCGCTGGTTTTTGCAGGAGTTGGTATTTTCCAGGGATTCAAATTTTATAAAAAATACTACGGCTGATTCAGTGTCAGCAAGCGATGCCTTTTTTTCTTATTTTTACAAAAAAATAATTTGAAGCATATCATTATTACCGGAACTTCACGCGGCATTGGCTATGAGCTTGCGCTGCAGTTTGCCAATTCAGGGCATCAGGTACTCGCCCTTTCACGGAACACGCCGCAACAGTTGATATCACATCCGAACATTAGCTGTTTGTCAGTCGATCTCTCTAAGGAAACCGATCTCAAACAAGTCGAAAAATTTCTTATTTCAACATGGAAAAATGTTGATGCCATCGTGCACAATGCTGGAGCGCTGCTGTTAAAACCGTTTTCTGAAACGACTGTCGGTGATTTTGAAAAAATATACAAGGTCAATGTCTTTGCAGTCGCAGCTTTGACTCGCATTTGTCTTCCTTATCTTCAGAAAGGCAGCCATGTTGTAACGATTAGTTCGATGGGAGGTATTCAGGGTAGTATGAAATTCGCCGGACTTTCGGCTTACAGCTCGAGCAAGGGCGCGGTGATCACCTTATCCGAATTGCTGTCGGAAGAATACAAAGATCGCGGCATCGCGTTCAATGTTTTGGCACTTGGTTCGGTACAGACCGAAATGCTAGCCGAAGCTTTTCCCGGCTACGAGGCGCCGCTTTCGGCAAAAGAAATGGCAGATTATATTTTTGATTTTACGTTGAAAGGACAGCAGTTTTACAACGGTAAAGTATTGCCTGTCTCCTCGTCGACACCTTAATTCCTAATTACAATCCATCATTGATTTGAACGACACTCTTTCCAGATATTTGCCAGAACATGCCGTAAAGCCGGTTTTCGAACTCATCGTTGCCAATGAAGTGCATCTCAAGATTGTAAATGAACGGGTGACGCGCCATGGTGATTACCGCAAAGCAATAAATGGCAAGCACGAAATTACCGTCAATGCCAATCTCAATAAATACAAATTTCTGATAACACTCGTTCATGAGATCTCGCACTTGGTTGCGTTTGAAAAATTCGGACGCAGCATCAAACCGCACGGGCAGGAGTGGAAGTACACGTTTCAGCGGCTTATGGTTCCGTTTATTCGACCTGAGATTTTTCCGGGGCAGTTGCTGCCTTTGCTTGCGCGGCATTTTCGAAACCCTTCGGCTAGTAGCGATACTGATGCGACTTTGGCATTGGCGCTAAAACAGTTTGACCAACAGAATGATAAAAATTATATCTTTGAGATTCCTTATGGAAGCCATTTCAGGATACACAACGGAAAGATTTTCAAGAAAGGCGCCTTGCGGACCAAGCGCTACGAGTGTGTCGAGATAAGTTCAGGTCGCATGTACTTGTTCAACCCGAATGCCGAAGTCGAATTATTACACCATTAGAAAAAATATAATGAATAAGAATTATTATGCAGTATTGATGGCCGGCGGTGTTGGATCCCGATTTTGGCCGGTAAGCACAACAGAATTCCCGAAACAATTTCACGATATGTTGGGCGCCGGAGACACGTTGATCCAGAAAACATTTAGCAGGTTGTCGAAAATCATTCCGGAGGAAAATATTTTCATTCTCACCAACGAATTGTACAATCAGATTGTTTTGGACCAGCTTCCAATGGTGAAACAAGAACAAGTCTTACTTGAACCCGCGATGCGTAATACGGCACCGTGTATTTTGTATGCTTCGCTCAAAATTAAAAAACAAAATCCCGATGCGATCATGGTTGTTGCGCCAAGTGACCACTGGATCGAAGACGAAGATGTTTTCGCTGAGAACCTCAAGCAGTGTTTTGATTTTTGTGAAAAGGAAAATGCGTTGCTTACTTTGGGTATTCAACCGACATTCCCAAATACGGGTTTTGGTTATATCGAATTTGATAAGACAGATACCAATCAGATTAAGAAGGTCAGTCAATTCCGCGAAAAACCCGATTATGAAACGGCTAAGATGTTTCTCGAAAGCGGCAATTTTTTGTGGAATGGCGGTATTTTTATCTGGAGCGCCAAATCGGTCACTGAGGCATTTGAAAAATTCCAGCCGCAAATGAACCAATTGTTTAGCGAGGGCTGGAATAGTTACAATACTGAAAATGAAAAGTCATTCATAGATGCAAATTACGCTACTGCCGAAAATGTTTCAATTGATTACGCGATCATGGAAAATGCGTCGAACGTTTATGTGCTGCCCGCTACTTTCGACTGGAATGATCTCGGCACCTGGGGTTCGCTACACGAAAAACTCAATAAGGATGAGAACAGCAATGCTATTGTAAACGCGACGGTTTTGCTCGACAATGCATCGGGGAACATCATCAGTACATCTAAAGACAAGCTTGTAGTCATCGATGGACTGCAGGATTATATAATTGTTGACAAAGACAATGTACTCCTGATTTATCCGAAAGGCAAAGAACAGGAAATCAAAGGAATTGTCAGTAAATTGAAGAAATAAGTTGAAAGCGGAGATGTAGATTTCCGCTTTTTTTTATATAATTACGGGAAGGCGTTGGTGTTGGTTGTTTTATTCTTACTCATAATTCGCTAATAATAATTCAGTAACTTGCTTTATTTATAAAAAGAGTTATATTGCTCTCGCTTAACTCCATAACTACATGAAGCAAGACTACTGGAAAACCGTTATGTACTTATTTATAATGGTATCCGGCTTGCTGTCCAGTACACTTTCGTATGCCCAGCTATCCCCATTCAATTTGCAGATTGTCGCAACTGACGAGACTTGCACTGCGAACGGAACTCTTACTTTTTCCACGACCAATACTGATGTTGGAGCCATTATAATCTACAGGATTTTTAGGTTGCCGAATATGACGACACCAATTGCGGTAACCAATTCTAACACATTGAATGGGTTGACCGCCGGAACGTACACCGTTATTGCGATACAATCGGTGGGTGCTTTGAGCAATACACAGCAGCAGAGCACTACCATTTCAAATTTGATTGTGCCAGTGACATTTCAGATTGCGAGCCAAAGACCAGCTTTTTGCGGACAATCCGGAACGATAACTGTAAATACCGATCAAGGAACGCCGATGACTTATGAAATTATTTCAGGTCCAATGCTTTTCCCTCCACAAGCTTCAAATATTTTTACTGGCCTGGCGCCTGGAGATTACGACATTCGGGTTAATGATGTTTGCGGAGATGGTGTGGTGCAGACGCATCATTTGCAGCCTCCGGCACCGAATCTGGCTACCACCTTAAATTTCGAACCTTGCGGTGTAGCAACTTGTAATACGAGGGAAGTAATGGTAAACGTTACGCCGTTTGAGAACACTTCGGTAACCTATCCGCTACAGGTTCAACTTACGCTCTATCCTCCGGGGAGTGCGCCGATAATCCTGAATCAGACGATTCCTTCCGGCCCTTCGTTTGAAGTGGTGGTTCCGTTTTTTAACATACCGGACTTTATTCCTACAGGCTACTATGGCGTAATACGAATTGTTGACCCTTGCGGAAACATTCTGACCTCAAGTAATATACCGCTAGACCTGTTTCCTGAAGTGGAAATTTCACAAACTGATGATATGTGTCAGGGAGGAATCAACATTAACGGACTTTGCAACATGGCACCGCCTTATACAATTAACTTTTTGTCAGCCCCACCAGAGTTTAACCCGGCAAATTACAACATAGGTAATCTGGGCCCGTTCGATCAGTCACCGATCCTCTATTTGTCTAATGACGAGCATCAACTTCCGGAAGGAAATTATGTTATTGAAGTTACTGACGCTTGTGGAAGAGTAGTCCAGGGTGCTATCGAAATCGCCGATCTGGTGACGGATCATCAATTACTGGCATTGTATTATGGCTGTAATATCCGGTATTATGTGCAAATACCCAGCAGCGGAATTTCTCCGGCAACGGTAATCCTGGTCAGTGCGCCGGCAGGTTATATTCCGCCGATACCGCAAGACCTGACCTCTACAATTACAAATGGCGTGTTTAGCATGGAATTACTGGTGCTGGGAGTTTATGAATTTACCGGGATCAATGTCTGCGGCGATACTTATACTGTTATTGTTCAGACCCTACCGCCCGCCCCGGTAATCCAGATACTTGGCAGTACTATAGCGGGCTGTATGAACAGTAGCGGATCTGTAACTATGCAGCTGGTTAACGGCCCCGCCATGGATTCGGTAATAATGGTCTCGGCCCCGGCGGTTTATAACCATACGATGCCGTATGATGTCTCGGCGTTTATAGGCACCAGCGATTTGATCTGTACCATAACTGAGCTTCCTATTGGCGACTATTCATTTGTGGTAACCGACATCTGCGGACGCGTATATCCCGTTGTCACGGCCGCCGTGCTTCCTGGACCTATACTCGATCTTTCCGCAGTTGAATTCTTGCGTGGCTGTCAAGATCCGCTTGGCTCTATGAAATTGAAAAGCGTCAATGATAGATTTGTAGTGGTCACGATTTTGTCGGCACCCGCAGGATTCGGGCATCCGTTGCCTTATGATGTTTCCTTTAATATTGATGCGGCGGGTGTTTTTTATATGAATTCGCTGCCTTACGGCACGTATGTTTTCTATACGAAAGATATCTGTGGCATTGAACATGAGCAGACCGTAGTGATGCTCGGCCATGAGATATTATTGAGCAATATCAATATCATTGGAAATTGCGGCTCTTTCAATTTGGTTCTGTACCATCTTGCTGCACAACCGTACCTACAGAGTTTCTGGCTGCAGAAGTGGAATCCGGTTTCGGGGCGATGGGGACATCCTTTGACGGGAATTCCGTATCCAAATGCTACGCAACCGTTTGCACTCAATTCCTATCAGGTCTATAATTTTACCACTAATTTTAATATTGCATCGCTCGGAACCTTTCGGGTACTAAAATACCTGCGGATTTTTTCTAATGGAAATGCAGCCTATACCGAATGTTTTGAAGTGATCAAAGAATTTGATTTTACCGGAGAACTAACTATTGATTCTACTGGGGCAGTACCCTGCTCCAACGGAAACTATGACGTTTTTATTAGTGGCAGCGGTATTCCGCCTTTTACCTATTCAATCACGACTATGGATGGCCAGCCTTTTGTAGTGAACAATGGCAGTTCGAATACTTTCACAGGACTCGCACCCGCAGTCTACAATTTCCTCGTCGAAGATACCTGTGGAAATCGGGTAAACCGCGAACTCGACATTACCACTTTGGCCGAGCCTTCAATATTTCCGGCAAATTTATGCGAAGGGCAGAACGGACAATTATCGGTACAGGCGATTTCATTCTTGACTTATCGTTGGTGGAAAGGCAGTGATACAAGCACCATCCTGAGCACGACAAATGTGCTGTCTTTTAGTCCGTATTCCAACGCAACAACACCCGGAACTTATTATGTCAGAATTTATTCTACATCAAATCTTTCGTGTATCGACAAAACCATTTCTTACGTTGTATTGCCCTCTGTCAATCCAAATGCGGGGATCGACGCTATACAAACCATGTGCGGAAACATCAATCCAATAGACTTATTTACGCTTTTAGGTCCGTATTACGATACGGGTGGCGTTTGGGCGGAATCTACTAACAGCGGAGTATTGACGGGAAGTGTTTGGTCTCCAGCGACAATTTCATACGGAACCTATAATTTCAACTATACGCTCATTAGTCTTTGCGGTATTAGCGACACAGCTTCCGTGACAATTCATTTCAATCCCGCGCCTTCCGATCCTGTAATTACAGCCGATGAGAATTTCTGTGGGAACGGCGTGATTGCATTACAAGTCGACACGATTGCCGGCGCAACTTATTCCTGGACAGGACCAAACGGATTTGCATCCAATCTCCAAAACCCTTCGCTTACAAATAGCACCGAACTCAATAGCGGATTGTACACGCTCACCGCAAATCTCAACGGCTGCGCATCGACCACCTCAATAACGCTCAATTTTCAGCCTTCTCCCGATTATATTGTTCAACAAGGATGCGTCAACGGCCTTCTCACGTTATCGATAAAACCAAAGGAATCGGTCGTAAACGTATATTCTTCGTATTCATGGACAGGCCCGGCAGGTTTCAACAGTACAGATAACCCGGTTCAGCTTATTGGATCCGGACCTGGTTTGTATCAGGTTACTGCAACAAATTCAGAAGGCTGTTCCGCTAGGCAGAGTGTAATGGTTGCCAGCACGCTCTGTTCCATTCCGAACGTCATTACACCAGATGGCGACAACACCAACGATTCGTTTGACTTATCGGCATTGGACGTTTCCAAATTAGAGATCTACAGTCGCTGGGGAAGATTGGTGTATGAGCAGAATAATTATGTAGATCAATGGCACGGACAAAACATGCAGAATAGGGAGCTGCCCGATTCGACGTACTATTACATCATATATCTTAAGTCAGGCGAAGAAAAACAAGGCTGGATTTATAAAATGGCGTGGCGATAATTATAGTTTCAATTGCGCCTCGCGTACTTTTTTGAACAGGTTAGAAGAATAGACAAATTCAACAATAGCCTCATTATCCGTTTTAAAAATTTCATCTTTCGTTCCCTGCCATTCTTTAAGCCCATTTTTGAGGAAGACGATATTCTCCCCGATTTCCATAACCGAGTTCATATCATGCGAGTTGATGACAGTAGTGATGTTGTATTCTTCGGTGATTTCCTTGATTAAGTTGTCGATGAGCATCGACGTGTTTGGATCAAGTCCCGAGTTCGGTTCGTCACAAAACAAATATTTGGGATTGTTCACGATCGCCCTTGCAATCGCAACACGCTTTTGCATACCGCCCGAAATTTCAGAAGGCAGTTTCTTATGCGCATCGACAAGATTAACCCTTTTCAAAACAAAATCAACGCGATCCTGATTTTCTGATTTTGAACCTTTGGTAAACATCTTCAATGGGAAACCTACGTTTTCTGCCACAGTCATCGAATCAAACAACGCGCCTCCTTGGAATACCATGCCGATTTCGGTGCGCAATTCGCGTTTTTCACCTTCGCTCATTTGCCAATAACGCCGCCCATCATACTCAACAGTTCCGGAATCGGGTCGGTGTAAACCCAATAAAGTCTTAAGTAAAACGGTTTTTCCCGAACCCGATTGACCAATGATGAGGTTGGTTTTTCCCGTTTCAAAAACGGTCGAAACTCCTTTTAGGACTTTGTGATCCCCAAACGATTTTTCTAAATTTTTTACTTCAATCATTAGGTCAAAAGTAATTGGGTTAATATATAGTTCATCAGGATAATCGTTACCGATGTCCACACAAACGAGACCGTACTTGCTTGACCAACTTCCAATGCGCCGCCCTTCATATAATAACCGTGAAAAGACGGTATAGTCGCGAGAATCAAACCAAAAATGAAGGTCTTCAGAAACGCATAGAAAATATGAAACGGTACAAAATCATTCTGGATACCGGTAATGAAATCAGAACTCGCGCCAAATCCGCCATAAACCGCTGCAATCCAGCCACCCAAAATCCCAAGGAACATACTGATTCCAATGACAAACGGATAAAGCATCAACGCCATTAATTTGGGAAAAACAAGATAGTTTAAGCCATTAATTCCCATGACTTCCAATGCATCGATCTGCTCGGTCACACGCATAGTTCCAATACTCGACGTAATAAAAGAACCCATTTTCCCGGCCATGACAATCGAAATGAAAGTCGGCGCGAATTCAAGGATTACCGATTGTCTGGTGGCAAATCCAATCAGTGTTTTCGGAATCAAAGGATTCGTGAGGTTCAATGCGGTCTGTATCGCGACAACGCCGCCTACGAAAAATGAAATGAATGCCACAATGCCCAGCGATCCAATTATTAAATCGTCAATTTCTTTCAATATGAGCGTTTTCATCACCGACCATTTCGTCGGCTTGTTGAAAATCTCTTTCCACATTATAAAATATTTTCCGATTTGCGATAAGTAACGAACGAGCATCATGGTTTTGAAATATCAGCTAAAATAAAAAGAAGTTGGCAGTAATGGGTTATGAGTTGGCACTTATTTGTGAATTTTTTTATGGGCGTTTCCCTGCGGGTCGCGCTTTCCGCTGCACACGGTGCACGCTTCACTCGCTAACGCGCGCGTCGGGTTATCCAAGAAGCTTTTGCCTCATTTTTGACATTCGGTAGCTCCGAATGAATCGCGCTTGTTCTGTAGTCACTAACAGTGGTTTTCCAGCCGTTTTTGCCTTAAAGAATCCAGCCATATAATCCAAAAACAGCAAAGGTTTTTTCTTCATCATCGCAAGCTTCGCCGAGGCAATTGCCGTAATCACAAAACCGTAACCTAAAGAATAAAAAGCTTCGCCTTGCTTGTAGCGCGCCGCCTTGTTGTAATTAGCGCCTGTTGGTTTGAGGTGTTTGACTTTAAGACTGCCGTCGGTTACGACTTTCCAACCATAGAATTGACACAGCAACTCATCAACAGTGTCCCAGCCCATTGCTGGCCTAAGGTTTCCAATCTGCTCGAAACACGCTTTGCGATACGCTTTAAATGCGCCGCGGATATGGTCTTTATCGGTGAGGTTTTCCAGAATCCAGTCGCCGTTTTTTTCGATATAAGCAAAGCCACCGACCATCCCAATTTGGATATCCGATTCAAAATGTGAAATAATGGTTTCAAAGTAATTGGCGGGTAAGATTAAATCAGCGTCGAGTTTAACTATAAAATCATAGTCGCCGTCTAACGTTTCGAATCCCTTGTGAAAAGCATGGATGACTTTGCTCCCTGGCATGTGCACCGCCTGAGAAGAAACATTGACTAAACTAATAAACGAATGTTCTTTCGCAAAACCAGCAACAATTGCAGCGGTCGCATCGGTAGAATTGTCATTGACCACAACTATTTTTTTGGGCAATATGGTTTGCGATGCAACAGATCGTAAAGTCAGCGCGATATAAGATGCTTCGTTGTGCGCCGGGATGACAATGTAATAGTTCATCATTTAATTTTTTCGGCGTAAATGATGTAATATCGATTGGTAAATCTACGCAATAAAGGGCGCAGGCCATATTGTTTCACCGGATTTGTCCATTTATCACGGGCAATGATTTTCCAACCTGTCTTTTCCAACAGCCAGTCTAGTTGCCAATCCTCAAACTCATGGTAATGTCGGTCCCATGGATCGGTTTTGCTGCGATAGGCTGGTGAAAACCACAGTCGCATCGGGATTGAGATAAACAATTTATCCGTTTTGATTTCTTTAAGCAACGTGTAAGGATTGAGCAAATGTTCAAAGATTTCAAATGCAGTTACCACATCAGCCTGTGAATTTTGTATTGCCGAACGGTTTTCATCTAGATCTTCACCACGCGTATTGCTCACCGAAAATCCGCTTTCTTTCATGATCTTCGAAAATGGGTTTTCAACGCCCAGATCCATTATCGTTTCAGTCGTGGAAATATGCTTTGTCAGAAAGTCAAGGGTGTGTTTGAATCGTTTGTTGGGAAATGTTTTTTCGTACATAGTTTTTGGCTTGCCATCCAATCCCGAAATTTCGAGAAAGAGTGCTAAGCCGCAAAGATAGAAAATATGATGTCAAGAAAGAACAAAGAGCAAAGAAGTAAGACTTTGCCTAGCACTGACAGGAGTGAAAATACTTTTTAAAGTCTTTACTGAAAAAAGATTATCTCACTATACATTCATTTTTGTAATGTGTTCGATGCATGCTTCGCATTTACAACAGCTAGCAGGAATGTGCGCCTAAAAAAATCAATAACGATAAACAAACGCATTGATATTCATTCCTGCGCCAACCGACGCAAAAATTAGAATATCACCTTTGCTGATTTGCTGGTTTTCGATTCTGTCGCTAACAAGCAAATCGTAAAGGGTAGGAATCGTAGCGACGCTGCTGTTGCCGAGGAACGAAATGCTCATTGGCATAATCCCGGCAGGCGTGGACTTTTCGTAAAGTTTGTAGAAACGGTTGACGATGGCTTCATCCATTTTTTCGTTGGCTTGGTGGATTAGAACCTTTTTGACGTCATCAATCGATAAACCACTTTTGTCAAGGCACGATTTCATTGCAAGCGGTACCTGATTGAGTGCAAATTCATAGATCTTGCGCCCGTTCATTTTGATATAGCAAACATCGGAGTCCAAGTCCTAATTGAATGAATTGCCGAAAAAGAGATAATTGGCTTCTTCATACGCAAATGTCGCACTTTCGTACGCAAGCATTCCGCTGTCGTCATCAGAAGCCTCAATTATCGAAGCGCCTGCGCCATCGGAGTAAATCATACTGTCACGGTCGTGCGCATCGATAACCCGTGATAAGGTTTCGGCGCCGATTACCAAACAACGTTTGGCCATACCCGATTTGATATAGGCGTTGGCCTGAAGTACGCCTTCAATCCAACCCGGACAACCGAACAGGATATCGTAGGCTACACATTTTGGGTTTTTAATTTTTAATTTGTGTTTGACACGTGAAGCGAGGCTTGGGACCGTATCTGTCTGGATTGAATTGGCTTTTACATCGCCAAAATTATGCGCAAGAATAATATAATCAATGGTTTCCGGATCGATATCGGCGGCGGCAATGGCTTTTTGAGCTGCAAAAAACGCGAGGTCAGATGACAGCAGATGCGAATCGGCATAACGCCTTTCCTCAATTCCGGTAATACTTTTAAATTTTTCAATAACAACCTCGTTCAGATAAGCAAACGGAGTTCCGTCATCGTTTAGGAAAACGTGCTTGTCAAAATCGGTATTCCTTACGGTTATTTCAGGTATATAGCTTCCTGCGCCGGTTATTTTAATGTTCATGTGGCCTCGTAAATGTAAATTCTCGATAAATTTATTGATTATAAACGAAATCAGGCATTTTTTATTCCGACATTCCGCATAATTGTGAAATAGCCAGTTTTTAATGTAATTCTTATGGAATCTTCAAAACTTAATGTTTCAAATAATAGAAATGAATGCCCCGATATGTGGGGCATTTATTTTAGTTTTCCATGTAAGCTTCGATCGGCGCACAGCTACAAATTAAGTTTCGGTCGCCGTAAGCGTCATCTGCCCTGCGAACCGTCGGCCAGAATTTGTTCTCCGCGATGTAATCCAGCGGGAACGCAGCTTCTTCCCTGGTATAAGGGAAATTCCAAGCGTCTGTTGTAAGCATCGCCAGCGTGTGGGGTGCATTTTTCAATACATTATTTGGGTTTTCCACCGTTGCAGACTCAATTTCCTTGCGGATCGAAATCATCGCGTCGCAGAAGCGATCCAGCTCCTCGAGGTTTTCGCTTTCTGTAGGTTCGATCATCAATGTGCCAGCAACCGGAAATGAAACCGTAGGTGCGTGGAAACCGTAATCCATCAGACGCTTCGCAATATCGGTCACTTCAATCCCTTTTTGCTTGAACGGACGGCATTCGAGAATCATTTCGTGCGCCGCGCGTCCCATTTCACCCGAATATAAAGTGGCGTAATGGCCGCTCAACCTTTCCTTGATGTAATTGGCATTTAAAATAGCATATCGCGTGGCATCGGTTAAGCCGTCGGCGCCCAACATTGAAATATATCCGTAAGAAATGAGGCAAACTAAAGCAGAACCCCACGGAGCAGCAGAAATAGCGGTAATCGCTTGATTGCCACCAGTCGGAATTACAGGATTGCCGGGTAAAAACGGAACCAATTGTGGCGCGACGCAAATCGGACCTACTCCAGGACCTCCGCCGCCATGCGGAATTGCAAATGTTTTGTGTAAGTTGAGGTGGCAAACGTCGGCGCCAATCGTGGCAGGATTGGTCAGTCCGACTTGTGCATTCATATTGGCGCCATCCATATAAACTTGTCCGCCGTTGTCGTGAATAATTTTAGTCACCTCGATAATAGCCGCTTCGTAAACGCCATGCGTCGAAGGATAGGTAACCATCAGGCACGACAAATTATCTTTATGCAAAATCGCCTTTTGACGTAAATCTTCTACATCAATATTGCCATTTTCAAGCGTCTTTGTAACGATGATTTCCATTCCTGCCATAGCTGCAGAAGCCGGATTGGTTCCGTGTGCAGACGATGGGATCAGCGCGATATTTCTGTGGTGGTCGCCACGTGAATGATGGTAGGCGCGAATGACCATAAGTCCGGCATATTCGCCTTGCGCACCTGAATTAGGCTGCAAGGTAGTCCCGGCAAAACCGGTAATCACGTTAAGTTGCTGTTCGAGTTTCTTCAGCATTTCCTGATAACCCTGAGCCTGATCCAAGGGTGCGAACGGGTGAATATTGTTCCAATTCGGATTGCTCAACGGCAGCATTTCGGCGGCAGCATTGAGTTTCATCGTACACGAACCCAAAGAAATCATCGAATGGTTTAAAGCAAGATCTTTACGTTCCAGCATTTTGATATAACGCATCAACGCGGTTTCCGAATGGTACTTATTAAAAACCTCGTGCTGTAGAAAAGCCGATGTACGGTTGAGATTTGCGGGAAGCGTCGTTGCCGGTAAGTTTTGAATTTTCGTTGCGTTCTTCCCCGTTGCTTCAGCGAAAATGGATATAATATTGTTGAGGTCGGTAATACTGACTGTTTCGTTTAATGCAATTGATATTGTAGTATCGTCGATATAGTAGAAGTTGACTTCGTGTTGTTCTGCAATAGCTCGTACTTTTATGGCGTCGGCTTTTACAACGATAGTGTCGAAGTAAGCCGTGTTGGTCTGGTACAATCCCAGTTTTTCAAGTTCGTTCGTCAAAGCAACAGCCGAACTGTGAACTTTTTCAGCAATATATTGTAGCCCTTTAGGGCCATGGTAAACAGCATACATTCCGGCCATTACCGATAATAAAACCTGAGCCGTACAAATATTTGAAGTCGCCTTATCTCTTTTGATATGTTGCTCACGCGTTTGCAAAGCCATACGAAGTGCGCGGTTGCCATTCGTGTCGACGGTTACGCCAATGATTCGTCCGGGCATACTGCGTTTAAATTCATCCTTCGTTGCAAAATACGCAGCGTGCGGTCCGCCATAACCCAACGGAATCCCGAAACGTTGTGTTGTTCCGAAAACGACATCTGCTCCCATTTCTCCCGGTGGCGTTAGCTTGGCAAGGCTTAAGATGTCTGCGGCAACCGCAGTCTTTATTTCATTGGTTTTGGCTTTAGAAATGAAATCGGTGTAGTCGTAAACTTGTCCATATTTCCCCGGATATTGCAGCATTGCCCCAAAAAATCCCGTCGAAAAATCGAATTCTTCATGATTCCCGATTACTAGTTCAACGCCGATCGGAGTGGAACGTGTTTGTAAAACCGACAATGTTTGCGGCAGAATTTCCTCCGAAACAAAGAATTTATTGATGTTGCTTTTCTTCTGATCGCGATTTCTCACGTCAAAAAGTAGTGCCATCGCCTCTGCTGCAGCGGTCGATTCATCTAAAAGGGAAGCATTTGCAATTTCCATTCCGCTGAGTTCAATTACTGTAGTCTGGAAATTCAGAATCGCTTCAAGACGGCCTTGCGCAATTTCAGCCTGATAAGGCGTGTAAGCGGTGTACCAACCCGGATTCTCAAATATATTGCGCTGTATAACCGCGGGAACGATCGCTGCGTGATAACCTAAGCCAATGTAGGTGCGGAACACTTTATTCTTGCTGCCCAATTGCTGAATGTGATTAAGAAACTCATATTCGGTCATTGCAGGGTCTAAATTCAAGGGAGATTTCAATCGGATGTCGTCCGGTAGCGTTTCATAAATCAATTGATCAATCGAATCAACACCAATCGTTTTCATCATGTGCTGAAGATCGTGTTCGCGCGGGCCAATATGTCTTAAGGCAAAAGCATCTGTTTTCATTGAGGTAGGGTTGTGATTTAAAAAGCGTAAAATTAAATATTAATCTCCGCATAACGACCTTTTTCCACTATTTTTATTCACATGCTGTAGTCTTTTGTTAATGGTCTTCATTCACCCATTTTGTTGACTTCATGATAAATATAAATGTTTTTTTAAAAGGGTTTCAACTAAACTTCTTATCAACAGTTTAATTAAATTTACAAAATGGCGTTTTTAAAGAGAATTTTAGATTTTTATATCGACAGCAGTATCCATGTCGCGCTTGCAGCTTACGCCTTGGTCAGAATGACACAACATATGTTCGAAATCCCTGCGCAAACGCCAGTAGCACTGTTTGTTTTTTTTGGAACAATTGTCGGTTACAACTTTGTCAAATATGATGCGCTCGCGAGAACTGGCAAACTGCCCATACGCAGCGAACTTAAAGCCATCATTGCGTTGAGTTTCTGTTCGTTTTTGGCGGTAGGATTTTGTTTTTTTAAACTGCACTTTTTTACCCAGTTGGTCGCCGTCCTGTTTCTCGGATTGACAACCTTATACACGCTGCCGTTTTTTCCCAACCGCAAAAATGCACGCAACTGGAAAGGTGTCAAAATTTATATGGTTGCGCTGTGCTGGGTTGGAGTGACTGTAGTGCTGCCGGTCGTTGAGGCGGGTATTGTGATTGGTGCCGACATCGGACTCAAATGCATTCAAAGGTTTTTGCTGATTTTTGCACTTATACTCGTTTTCGAAATCATCGACCTGCGCACCGACGACCCAAATTTAAAAACCGTACCGCAGCAAATTGGCGTCAGGCATTCTAAAATACTCGGATTAATGTTCTTGCTTGCGTTTTATTGTTTGGAATTCTTACGCGTTCAAATCGAAACCCAGCAACTACTCATCAACGCCATATTAGTCGGAATTCTCGCCTTATTCCTTTTATTTGCGAGTGAAAGCCGTCACAAATACTACACATCATTCTGGGCCGAAAGCATACCAATATTGTGGTGGCTCATGGTTGAATTTGTAAATATGGTTTTGTAATCATAAAGATGGCATAAACCTTAAAACTAAAAATTTAAATCCGTTTTAAAATAAAATATTTATATTTGGTTTTTTTTAACTTAAAATCGAAAACATGAGAAAATTTCTACTATTGTTCCTATTCTTTTTACAAACAATCAATGCCCAAACTGTAAAAATTAGTGCTTCTGAAACCGATGCTACCATTGTTGTAAATGGGCAGAGAGTCGGACAGGGTAATTTTAAATTGAATTTAGATAAAAAGGAGTGCTACAAAGTAAAAGTTGAGAAACCGGGTTTTTTAAGATATGAAGCAACGGTTTGCGGAAAGAAGGCTGGCCCCGAAGCACCAAAGAGTTTGTATTTTGAGATGAAAAAAGATGATGCTGAAGAAGCTTCTATTAAAACAGATCAGGCCAATATTGATTTTGAAGTGGAAGTCAACAGTGATTTGGATGTAACAGAAGCATGGAAGCTTACGACACAAATTGTTACAGATTATTTTGACGCAATAGAAGTGAGTGACAAAGAAACCTCTTATTTGAGAACTGCCTGGAGCGTACAATCCTTCCAGCAAAATACGATCAGAACGCGGCTTATTATAAAATTATCTAAATCTAACCCACTTACTTTTAAGGTTAAATTAAACAGTGAATATTCAGGTTCAAATGCTACTAGTGTTAAAGCTGATGAACAATTTAGGGACTGGGATAGAATCTTGCGAAAATACAAAAATGTAATTTCCGATTTCTCAACTCGTTTAACTAAAAAATAAGCTAAATCCACCAAATTTTATTTTATAAAACCATCTATAAAGACGGTTTTTTTAGTTTCTAACAAGTATATGTGACTTTATTAGCTTATAAAAATTAATCGCATATCGGTCTTGACGGATTGTCGTTTTTACGTCTAATCGTTGAATTGGTTTGCAACTTTAAACCAATCCCGCTCTTCTTAACAAAGCTTCCGGCTTCGGTTCCTGTCCGCGAAAACGTTTGTATAAAACCATCGGCGGTTCAGTTCCGCCTTTAGAAAGGATATGTTCCCTGAATTTGTCGGCGATTTCGCGGTTGAAAATTCCATGCTCCTGAAAGTATTCAAATGCATCGGCATCGAGCACTTCGGCCCATTTGTAACTGTAATATCCGGAAGAATAACCGCCTTGGAAAATATGTGAGAATGACGGACTCATCGCATTTTCTGCCACGTCGGGATAGAGTTTGGTCGATTGAAATTGCGCGTTTTCAAAAGCTTTTAAATCGGTGATTCCCGACGGATTATGCGCATGCCAGCCCATATCGAGCAAACCGAAACTCAGCTGGCGTAACGTTGCCATCCCTTCTTGGAAACTCGCACTTTCCTTGATCTTCTCTACATATTCCATCGGAATCAGTTCGCCGGTTTCATAGTGATGCGCAAACAATTCGAGTGCTTCCGACTCATAACACCAATTTTCCATGATCTGGCTTGGTAGTTCGACAAAATCCCAGTAGACCGAAGTTCCCGAAAGGTTAGGGTAAACCGTATTGGCAAGCATGCCATGCAGCCCATGCCCGAATTCATGGAACAAAGTTGTGACTTCATTGAATGTCAGCAATGACGGCTTGGTTGGCGTCGGTTTTGTAAAGTTGCAGACATTCGAAATATGCGGACGCTCATTGCTGCCGCCTTTGATGTACTGTGATTTAAAAGAAGTCATCCATGCGCCGTTGCGCTTGCCTTTTCGCGGAAAGAAATCGGCGTAGAAAATGGAAACCAGATTATCGTTTTCGTCCCTGACTTCATAAGTAATTACATCTTCATGGTATTTGTCGATGTCAAAAATTTCGGTAAAAGTGAGTCCGTATAATTTTTTGGCGACCGTAAACGCGCCCTCCAATACTTTTTCAAGTTGGAAATATGGTTTTAACTTTTCATCGTCAAGATTAAACAATTTTTGTTTGAGTTTCTCCGAATAGTAGGCGCCGTCCCATTTTTCCAACTGCGCAATGCCGTCGCGCTGTTCAGCAAAGTTGCTCAGCTGCGCAAATTCATATTCGGCTGCCGGTTTGGCTTTTGCAAGCAGCTCGCTAAGAAAAGCAATCACTTTCTCCGGACGCTGAGCCATGCGTTCCTCAAGCACAAAGTGTGCGTGCGTTTCATAACCGAGTAAATTGGCACGGTCAAAACGCAGCTTCGCGATTTTCAAAACGTTTTCGGTATTGTCATGCGCATTGCCACGAAAGGCTTTCGCACCCGACGCAATTGCCATTTGTTTGCGTAGTTCACGGTTGTCGGCATAGGTGACAAACGGAATATAACTTGGGTAATCAAGCGTGAAAATCCAACCTTCTTTGTCGAGGCTTTTTGCCAGCGCATTTGCGGCTTCGATAGCGCCTTCGGGTAAACCTGCGAGATCTTTTTCGTCGGTGAGATGGAGTTGGAAATCGTGTGTTTCAGCCAACACATTTTCTCCGAACAGCAAACTTAACTTAGACAACTCCTTATCGATTTCGCGCAGTGTCAGTTTATCGACTTCAGAAAGATTGGCGCCGTTGCGGGCAAAACCTTTGTATTTTTTTTCGAGCAGCGTGCTTTGCTCAGGTGTAAGTTTGAGGCTGTCATGTTGTTCATAGACCGCTTTTACTTTCGCAAACAAGTCTGCGTTGAGACGAATATCGTTGCTGAATTCGGATAACAATGGAGAAACTTCCTGCGCAATTTTCTGAATCTCGTCATTGGTTTCTGCCGAATTGAGATTAAAAAAGATACTGGAAATCCGGTCTAAAATGTCGCCGCTAAAGGCCATCGCTTCAATGGTGTTCTCGAATGTGGGCCGCTCGGGATTGTTCACTATTGCGTCAATTTCTGCTTTGGCACGTTCGATTCCTTCTTGAAATGCCGGAAGGAAATCCTCGTTTTTAATTTGTGAAAACGGCGCGGTGTCGTATTTGGTGGTAAATTTTTCGGATAAAATACTCATGGTAATAAGGTGTTTAGCCCGGATGGCAGCGGCATCCTTTTGCTTTTTTCTTTAGAAAGCAAAAGATACAGCGGACAGCCGGAAATTGCTGCTACAATTATTTCTTTTTAAGGCTTTCAGAAGATTGGTTGACGACAATTTTCAACCCTTCTTTATAAGCAATGATTTTGTTAAGGATCGATTCGTCGTGGCTTCCGAGGATTTGTGCTGCGAGTATGCCGGCATTTTTACCGCCATTGAGCGCGACTGTCGCAACGGGAACACCGCCGGGCATCTGCAAAATCGACAGCACACTGTCCCAACCGTCGATCGAATTGCTCGATTTTACGGGAACGCCAATTACCGGCAACGGCGACATCGAAGCAATCATGCCCGGTAAATGAGCTGCGCCGCCGGCTCCTGCGATGATTGCAGAAAATCCGCGTATGTGCGCAGTTTTGCTGAACTCAAATAATTTTTCGGGCGTGCGGTGTGCAGAAATGATATCGACTTCGGTTTCGATCGCGAAACCTTTGAGGATATCGATCGCTTCCTGCATGATGGGCATATCGGAAATGCTTCCCATAACGATGGCTACTTTCATATTAATTCAAGTAATTATTGACAGTTTATAATTAATAATTTCGGCGTTTCCGTTCGGGTCGGGCTTTCCGCTCTATCTTTTGTTCCTTACAGTCACGAAAGGATGCTGCTTTAAATGAAATTCATCGAATACTTATGAAAATATTTTCGATGAGATAATCCCTAACGCAGTTCGGCCAGCACAAAAATTTGCGCAAATCCGTGAAATCCGTGTTTATCTTTCACTAATAACCCGAATTGTATTTTTGACTTCTTCGGCGATTTTTCTGGCCTCGGCCATATTTTCGTTGACAATGGTGACATGACCCATTTTTCGGAAAGGACGTGTTTGCTTTTTTCCGTAGATATGCGGTGTGACGCCATCGATTGCCATAATTTTTTCGATATTTTGATAGACTACATTTCCTGAAAAACCTTCGGCGCCGACCAAATTCACCATGATTCCGGCTACTTTGCTTTGGGTATTTCCCAATGGCAGGTCCAAAATGGCGCGCAGATGATTTTCAAACTGCGAAGTATAACTCGCCTCGATTGAGTAATGTCCTGAATTGTGCGGTCTGGGTGCGACTTCGTTGACGAGGATTTCATCGTCTTGAGTTTGAAACAGCTCAACGGCGAGGAGTCCGACATGGTCAAATTTCTTTGACACTTCAAGAGCGATTTCGCGTGCTTTGCGTGCTATTTCATCATCAATCCTTGCGGGACAAATCACGTATTCGACCTGATTGGCTTCGGGGTGGAATTCCATTTCGACCACTGGATAGGTTCTGATTTCCCCCGAAACATTGCGTACGACGATAACGGCGAGTTCATTTTTGAACGGCACCATCGTTTCGGCGATGCATTCCACGTTGGGCAGATTTTCGGTGTCGGATAACGTGCGGATGATTTTAACGCCATTGCCGTCATACCCGAATTCGGTGCATTTCCACACAAATGGCAACGTAATCGTATCTTGTTCAATGGTCATTCTTAACCTTTCGAGGCTGTGGAACTTCTGGAAAGCGGCGCTCGGAATATGAGTCGAAAAATAGAATTCTTTCTGTACTCCTTTGTTTTGGATCAACCGCAATGTTTTTGGCGAAGGGTAAATTTTCGTTCCCTCGCTTTCGAGTTTTTCCAATGCGTCGAGATTGACCAATTCGATTTCAAAAGTAAGGACGTCGACTTGTTTTCCGAAATTGTAAACGGTATCAAAATCCATGAGATCACCCTGAAAAAATTTGTTGCAGGCAATCCGTGAAGGTGCTTCATCACTAGGATCTAGTACATATGTTTGGATATCGAACTTCCGGGTTTCCGCGAGCAGCATTTTGCCGAGTTGTCCGCCGCCAAGGATTCCAAGTTTAAAATCAGAAGAAAAATAAGCCATTGTTGTGTGTTTTACTTCGTCAATTGGGCCTTATGGCCTCTTTACGCAAAGATACTTTATCAAATGCTAATTGCCGCGCCAGTTCGCAAATAAATTTGTTGGGGTGGCAATCGATAATCGATATTTAAAAGGAATAATTGAGTGCGATGTTGGCGTAGTAATTTATCGGCAAACCGGGATAAAAATAACGCGGACTATTTTTTCCGACCGGCAGAGCATTGGGCAAAATCAATGACGCATACCGCTCGTTGAAAATATTGTTAATTCCGAACGCGAGATTGGAAGTCAGTTTTGGAAAGATTTCGAACCGATAGCCCGTTTTTGCGTTGAGAATTTTGTAGGCATCAGCATAAACGGTAGTCGCATCGTTTAATGGTATTTCATCGACAAATAGAAAATCAGCGGATAGATACCAACCCCAGCGAATGCTCAGTGTAATTCCCGCATTGGCTTTGCTCGCCGGAACGCCTGTAAGTCTGTTTCCCGAAAAATCGTTGCCACGGTCGGTGAAATTCTTAAATTGATATTTGCCTACCGAACCCGAGACATACCAATTGAAATACAATTCCTTGTTTATTTGCCATGAATGATTGACAGAAACTTCAATACCTTGATGTATTGTTGCGCCGGCATTTACGCCAACATACTGATCGTCTCCAACTCTTTGTGCAATCAGCAAGTCCTTGATTTCCATGCGGTACAATGCGATTTCGGTAAAAAGCGTTTTGGACAGCAGGTAAAATTTACCGCCGAGTTCGTAATTGAAACCGCTTTCGGGTCTGATTTCGGTATTGATCCCACCGCTCGAAGTCAAGGTTTCACTTACACTTGGCAACGAGTAGCCATGGCTCGCCGAGGCGTAAATCGTATGTAGTCGCGACGGTTTGAAAAGCAATGAAATTTGTGGCGACCAAATCGCATCATACGTATATTTTTCATCTGAAGCGGTACCGATGGGATAATCATTAACCAACGTGAAATGCGTTTTATTGACATTGAGTCCGGTTTGTATTTCAAGTTTTCGCGTGAATTGAATGCGTAATTGTGCAAACGCATTGTAAAAATTCCGCTGCTGTGTATTTCGCGTCAGCAGATCGCCTTCAAGGCTACCGCTGCCGTTGTTCTGCCGGTAGCGATTTTCGAGTGTCCGCCCACTGTATTCATCATTAAAATATTCTGCGCCAAATATAAAACTCCCCGGTTTTTTTGCCAATTGAAAACTGGCCGAAAATTGGGTCCGTGCGCCATAAGCAAAAGTATACTGATGCAGGACATCAAACGGCCGCGGCTCATAATTGTCTTTGTAGTTGACGAAAATTGAAGTCGCATTGTGCATTTTTTCCAAAACTTTAAAGTCGT
>Ga0136636_10000060_pt1 | contig 37664 bp, 7 predicted proteins | sample AntDrymUQ8522106_2_FD_104653 | JGI IMG/M metagenome (GOLD analysis project Ga0136636, IMG submission 104653) | Polar desert sand microbial communities from Dry Valleys, Antarctica - metaG UQ852 (21.06) | ecosystem: Environmental > Terrestrial > Soil > Desert | place: Antarctica: Dry Valley... | reverse complement strand
GTTGAATTTCACTGAGTTCATCGTTCCAGATCCTGTATAATAACCTTGAATAAACATCGTTAGGTTTACTGTTCCACCAGCTGTTGTACAGTTGTTGGTAAGTGCAGGATTAGTATCATCACAGTCAGTACCATTGGTAGTCAATGAATAACCTGATGGTGCTGCCGCTCCGTAACAAACCGTAGTCTGACCTACAGTATAACCATCGCCGTCAGCATCTATGAAAAGAAGACCTGACTGCCATATGTTAATATTGCCATCATTGCAATCTGTGCTGTTCGCAACATAACCAGTTGGCGCACCTGTACAAGAGGTTGTAGTCACGGCAAGGTTACCATAAGTATCACCATCAGAATCTGCGTAGTAAGTAGTCGCGTTGTTTACAGTGATAACAGATGTTCCTGCCGACGTACAACCCGCTGCATTCGTATAGGTCGCACTGATAGTTACGGTAGCACTTGGTTTAGCATATACAGTAGATGAAACAACTCCTGTATAAGGAACGGTTCCAGCTAAATCAGTATACAATCCACCACCTGTAGAAGTCCAAACATATCCCGTAACTGCTGGAGCTGTTCCACCTGTAATAGATACATTGTAGTCCTCGTACTCTCCATAACCGGAATTAGAACAAGAGATATCACTTGTTACAGCTGAACTATATTTAGCAGCTACACGCATACGTGTAACTCCATTTAAAGCTGTAGTTGGAATGGTAAGATTTGAACTTACAACCGCTGTAGTGCTAACTGTAGTTAATGCCACAAACTCGCTAGCTCCGAAAGTACCATTTTGATCCAAATCAATCCAAACACCAAATTGTTGGCTAGATCCAGAACCTGATTGGATGCTTAATGCTGTTGCAGCACCAGCTACCACATTTGCCGTTAAACTACTGTAATATACATACCGTGAAGCAGCTTGACCAGTACCATTATTAACAATTCCACCATAAGAGAAATCATTGATAAAGTCAGTTCCATCAGATAAGGATACAGTTGGCGTACAATAAGCTGACGTAGGTATTGCACCTCCGCTACCCGTTAACAAGATGGCATTCACATCACTTGAACACAATGTTGCAGTTGCAGGTGCAACTGTAACAGTAGTAGGTAACGCTGAAATGGTTACAGCATAAGTTATCGCCGTTCCTGTACAACCATTGGCTCTAGGAGTAATGGTTAGGGTAGCTGAACCGGCCACCGCCGTAAATGACGGGATCGCAGTCACACCAGTTTGATTCGCTAAACCAATAGCAGCACCACCAGTGATGTCAAAGATAACACCGCTTGGCGAACCAACTAAAGTAATCGCTGTAGTACTAGCTCCTGAACAAGTAGTAGGAAAAGCCGCCGGGGCTGTTACTGTCGGAATTGGACTCACTGTCAATACAGCAGCAGCACTAGTAATTGGAGATCCACAAGATGGTGTAACAACAACATCATAACTACCAGCATTGGCTGCTGAAGCAGCAGGGATAGTTAATGTAGCTGAAATTTCTCCTAAAAGATTTACACCCCCTTTACGCCATTGGTAAAGAAGATCAGCACCTGCCGCATCAACAGTTAAAGTTGCCGTAGCACCGTCGCACACTAAAGAATCAGCCGGTGGCGTAGTAATAGTTGCGCCACTTTGAGTAGTGATTAATTTAGTACTTGTACCACTACATCCAATTGGAGTAGTAATAAGAACGCTATAAGTCGTAGTTACAGAAGGCGTTACCGTAACACTCGATGCACTTGAAGTAAATCCAGCAGGATCTGAACTCCAAGAGTAAGTATAACCAGTATTATCACCGATAGAAATCGTGTAATCTTGAGTAGAACCACTGAAGAATTGCGTACACGAATCAGTAGAACCATTAGGGCTACCTGTTGATCTTGAACGAATTCTCATTCCTGTAGCACCAAGTTGGGCATTAGCAGGAATAGTGATGTTTGAAGTACCCGAAGAAGCACTTATCCATAATTGAGTAAACTCAGCAGCAGAATAAACACCATCTCTGTTATAGTCAATCCAAACCGCAGCGATCGATGCAGCATCTGTAGAAACAGACAATGCATAAGTACTTCCAGGATTTACAGCAGTTGTAGTAGCCCCAGAAGCCGGATAAGAATTAACAAATGGAGACACTTGTGTTACTGCATTAGTTAATGTATTAAAAGTAACGGAATTTACCTGAGAAGACCCAGAGTTCAATGGCGCACAGTAAGAAGGGGCCGTCGATGCTCCAACACTTGCTGCATCTAGTGTAACAGTACCACCAGGGCAAACTGTATTTTGAGAGGCAACAATTGGAACATTTGGCGTTAAACCAACACTTACCGTAACAGTACCTGTATTAATACAACCTGCGGTTGTAGTACCTGTAACTGTGTAAATTGTTGTTGCAGTTGGATTAGCCGATACAGTATCACCAGTAGTAGCTGAAAGACCAGTAGCCGGAGACCACGAATAAGATCCTCCAACACCAGCGCCAGTAGCGGTTAAAGTAACGGCTGTACCACCAGGATTACAAATAAATCCGGTAGAAGCTGAAGCTGAAATGGTAGTGGTAGTAATGGTCAACTGAGCAGCATTAGAATATTGAACAGGGCAACCCGCTGGAGAAGACACTGCCGCTCTGTAGGAATGTGGTCCTGCCACTAATGCAGAAGTTGTATTAACCGTTAACGTGCCTGTAGCGGCGTTAAGATAAGAAGCACCAGAAGGTGTTCCATTCATAACCGTGTTCCATGTAGAACCATCGTTAGAGTATTGCCATTGATAACCTGTACCACCTGTAGCACTAGCAGTAAAAGTAGAGGAGTTTGCAGAAGCATTACAAATTGTAACATCTGCAGGGTTACCAGACACAACAGCAGGTTGATTAACTTTGATGATTGCAGCGTTAGAGAATACAACCGTTGCATCGGCAACAGCCGCAGCCCTAATCTGCCAATCGTGGTTAACTGAGCTAAGGTTGTGTACTTCCAAAGAGGTGCTATTCACATCTCCTGTGAAGGTTACCAAACCTACATCAGATCCGTCAATCGTGTTCCATGTAGAACCGTTGTCGTCACTATATTGCCATACAACAAATGTTCCTGACGGACCACTTATACCTACAGTAAAAGTATAATCTCCGGTACCACAGATTGGCGTGGTAAATGTCGGATCACTTGTAATTGAAACATCAGATACTGTCAACAAAGCAGAACCAGAGTTAACCGGAGAAGCACATGGGCTGTTTCCAACAACTTGTGCTCTGTAATAAAGGCCACTAATTGAAGTATCTGCATTTGCGATGCTTAATGTGGCCGTGTTTACGCCACTATAATAGCCGCTGTTGCTCAAATTAGTAAAAGTACCTTCAACACCAGTAGGTGAAACCTGCCACTGGTATCCAATGATAGAACCTGACGCACCAACTGTAAATGTTGTTGTCGTAGGATTTACACCATTATAATCCAATACACTTTGAGCAGAAGGACTAGAAGTAACCGCAAGAGGTGCATAAACCGCTACCGTTTGTGGGTTAACAGCATACGTAGAACAACCTGTTTCCGGGTTGTAGATGTGTGCTGTGATTATAGTTGTACCTGCTGAAAGTGGTGCTAATACACCATTCCCGTTAATTGTAGCAACTAATTCGTTTGAAGACGCCCAGATAGCTCCTATAGTGCTATCAAAATCGATAGAAGCAGGAACAGTTGGTGATCCTAAACAAATACTATTCGCACCATTGCTGATATCAGCAATTGGATCTGAATTAAACGTTACAGTAACATTACCAGAAGGAGTGTTACATCCTGCAGAACCTGCAAGTGTAGCATTGTAAGTTCTGGTTTCTGTCGGTTTTGAGTAAACTGTTGCAGCATTTGTTCCTGTGTAAGGAATCGTTGCAGCAGCATCTGTATACAAATCATTTAATGGCGCCCAAGTAATAGAGGCCGGAACTGGTGGAGAGAATGAGTACATTCTTCCGGTAGCAGGATTAGTACTGTTAGCATCGTTAGCCGCTGCAGTACTTGTTGTATCCGTACTATAAGTAATACTGCTGAAATTAGTAGCATTAATAGTATAACCGGCAGAAATGCTTGCAAAAGACGGAGCGCCCATAGTGCCATAACGATATTCTACGACATTAGAAGACTCATACAACCACGCCTGGAATGTTGAATTCGCAGCACCAGTAGTATTTCTCGGAATGGTAACATTCCATTGCACTTTAAATATTCTGTTTGGAGCAATTCCAGTAACAAGTGTTTGCACACTTCCTGTTGTACCCGTAGCCAAATCATCCCAATAAGGATAAAGTTTAGGAATATTGTTAATGCTGGTCACACCATTTGTAAACTGACTAACAGCAGCTGTACTTCCTAATAAAATCCAACCATCAGGAGACACAGAATACTGAGAATAAGTTACTCCGTTTAAAGAGAAATTAAATCCAATACTAGCAGCAGCAGCTGTTGGGGTATCATCATTAGAAGCTGTCAAAACAGTTGTAGATCCAGTCATAGGATCTAACGTAGCTCCTGTGCTTGTAGCAAATACCAGTGCCCCTGGAATTGTAACTGTTAATGTACTGATTCCATTAGTACATACAGCAGCCGGAGAAGCCGTCGCTGAAGAAATAACAGGGTAAGCAGTAACAGTACCATTAAAAGTAATTGAAGTATTACAGCTTCCATCGGATGCAGATACTGTATAAGTATAAGAACCCGCAACTGTAGGAGTAATCGTTTGACTAGCTCCTGTCAATGAACCTGTAATACCACTACCTGCAGAAGGAGAAGCAGTCCAAGTGTATACATAACCAGCATTTCCGCTTGTAGCCGTAACACTAAATGGTGCATTGACACAAACTGCTTGGTTACCGATAGCATCAATAACTGTTGGTGTATCTACTGTTGCAGTTACTAAAGTTCTTAAACTTTCACAACCTGTAGTAGGATTGATTACCGATACGTAGAAATTAGTAGTCGCACTGATACTAGAAGTATAAGTAGCTGAAGTATTGCTTTGTAAAGCAGTGGTAGTAACATTATCTGCATACCATTTGAAAGTTGGCGTAGTAAACGCGTTAGGATCTGAAACAGATACCAACGGAGCACCAGGACCACAGGTGTTGGTCGTAACATTCAATGTCGGAGCAGTAGGAACCGCCTCTACGGTTACAGTTACCGGAGTGGTCGTTTTTGTACAACCTCCTGAAGTAATTTGTGCAGTATAAGTAGTCGTTGATGTCGGACTTACCGTAGTAGTAATTCCTGTAGCACCATTTGACCATAATACTGAATCAATCGGAGCTGAAGTAGATCCAGTGAAAACAACATTCAAACGAGTCGTACTAAAACTGGCGGTATTATTAGCAGCAGTTGTAGTATAAGCAACTGTATTACCTACCGTAGCAGTATAATAAGTTACCGAGTTATTTGTTGCATTAGCACCATTATGAATAACTTCTACAATGATATTTGAAGTTCCGTTCCAAACAAATGGTGTTGAGAAAGGAATAACTTGCATTCCAGAAGCTGTATGCGTATATGTTTGTGAAGGATAAACGGTTGTATAGGCAGTTGTATCCGCGAATGCACCAGATAAAGTTGACGATGCTGTTGTTCCGATTTTAACGGTAAAGCCAGAATTCGTAGCACCATCACCTAATGTGGTAATATTATACGCCATAGAAGTGATGTTTCCAGCACTTAATCCAGCTGCTGCTAATTCTGCAGCAGTAAAAACGGTTTGCATACGAGACGATGGCCATCTGTTACAAAATGCTGTTGGCTGTGAAGTAGCAGAAGTAAGTGTAGTACCTGTACCAATAGTTGCAGATGCCGTACCTGTCAACGAAGCTGTTAACACGCTTGAACCTGAACCGCAAATCGTAGACACACTAGCCGTAGCAGTTGCAGGAAGCGAAAACAAAGGTTCATCATTATAAGCAGTACCTGATTGCGTTTTAGTTAATGCATTACCATCAGTTGCAGTGATAGACCATGTTACTGAAGCGTTTGCAGGCGTAACGGTTGGAATAGTTCCAGACCAAGTATCCGTAGCAAAACCACCAAGACCAGTAGTATTAGTCATCGCAACCGCAGTTTGAGCAACGCCATTCACATTATAATTAATGACAACTCCTGTAACAGCAGCTCCACCAGGAGTTACATCTACAGTAATTGTTCTGGCAACATTATTACATTGGTTTCCTGCAGGAGCAATTGCGATATTAGCTAAGTTTGCAGCCGCTTTATTCCCCATTAAGAAGAATCCAGGCAATGTAGTATTTGCAGGCGCAGTTGTAGTCAAAGTTGTTGGAGTTGTAGTAACAGCAACACCACCTTGAATATCATAAGCACCATTTACAGTACTACTGGCAGCAATAGCATCCCTACCCGTTGTAGCATCATTCAACTGAATTAATGCACCGGTAAAGTTAGCAGCACCTGCGGTAATACTGGCAGCCCAATATTTTGTAGTGCTTACAGCGCTGATATTCAATCCCGGAGTACCACCCGCATTACTGTCAAAAGCTTCTGCCTGAACCGTTACCGTACCACCAGCATTGGTAGTAGCACCAACCAAAGCAAAAGTATTTAAGGTTGCTTTACCAATTGGGAACGTATAAGTAGTAGCGGCTAAACTTGCAGGCAAGGTAAGCGCTAAAGGTCCGTTTACATAAGCAGTAGCCAATGTTCTGACAATACTACCTACAGTTGTACCTGTAACAGTTAATAAATTAGCACTGGTTGTAGTAATATTACCTCCAGATAATGCATTAAAAGTCAATGTAGTTACCCCTAAATTACCACCGCTAATTACTAAACCATTAGAGTTTGTGTTGGTAAGGAAAGAAAGGCTACGAGAGGCAGGAATTTCTAAACCTGTTGTTCTGGCAGCAAGTTCCTGAGCATAGACAACACCATGTGTTCCTGTTCCTAAATTGAATGTAGGAGCAACATCGAATGATCCACCCGCAAGTATATTACTAGCATAGCCAATTTGAACTGCAGTATTTAAAGCAGCACCAGTTCCTAAAACAATTTTATTACTATTGGTAATAATACCGTTAAAGAGGTTTACTCTTAAAGTTGGAATTTGATTCGCATGTGTGATTGTTAAACCACCACTATTTTGAAGTGAAATAGCACCAACGTTAGTCAATACGGTTCCAGAACCAGCAAAGGTTTGAGGCGTATTGGTAAATGATACGAACTGTAACGTTGCTGTTGAAACAACACCTGTTAAAGTACCATTATTCGTAAAGGTAGTTCCTCTTTGGGAATACGTTCCCGCCAAGATATCTACAATACCATTAGCAGCAATTGTCGTGTTTCCAGCAACAATTAATGTTCCTGTTGAACTCGCAGATTGAAGTCTACCTTGCGTAACCACAACATTACCAAGTACGTTTAAAGTACCTGATGTTAAGGTTCTAAAGACACCTGCACCACCAATTGCACCAGCTGTGATAGTCAAATCTCCTTTAATAACACCCGTAGTTGTAGAAGTAAACCAGCTCATCGTATTTGTAGCGCCAGGACAGTTGTAAACTAAATTACCGAAAGACTGATTGGCATTTGTCGGAGCCGTTGTAGAAGTTGTAATACCTGTAACGGTTAAAGTAGATGTAGTTGCCCAAGATGCCAATGGCACTGGAGGCGCTCCCGTTGTAGCTCCTGATGCGTTACAATTAGAACCAGCAGCAAAAGATAAGGTAGCTACAGAACCTACTAAACTAACAAAATTTAAAGTCAAGTTAACCACCCCTGATGAAGCGACAGTAACTAATGTTCCTGTTCCACCGGTAGTAGTCACTACGTTTGCCGTAGAACCCCCCAAAGTTAAAGTTCCTGAAATATCACCCGTATTTCCATTGCCAGAAAATACGAAATTTACCGCATTACTAGCACTTGTAAGACTCAAAGTACTTCCCGCTGCAATGACAAAATCAGCACCACCACCACCGGTGATGGTAATTGTTCTTGTAGTTGTAGTATCTGATAATAAAGTACATGCCGTATTGCTTGTTATCTGCAATTGACCAATTGTATACGAAGCAGCATTCACATTTATCGTTACAGCACCACCGGCTACAAAGCCCGCACCATCTACAATTAAAACGTCAGTAGCTAAAGCTGTTCCCCTTGTTGTTCCGCCACCTGCTGGATTAGTATTCCAGTTAGTAGCCAATCCAAAAGTACTGCCTGAAGTTCCTACCCAATAATAAGTAGCACCTGCAATTGTTGCTTGAGAACCTGTAAGACCAGGAGTACTTCCTGATCCCTCAACAGCAGATTGAATCTTATAAAAGTAGGTGGTGCCTGGAGAAAGTCCTGATTGAATTGAACTGTAAGCAGTACCCGTAGTAGCACTTGTTGTAGTGACAATGTTCGTTGCTACAACACCTGTGGTAAAGCCAGCATCTAAAGCTCTGGTGAGCACAAAATTTGTCTCATTTGTTGAATTATCTACCCAGTTAACCGTAGACGTAGCTAAGGTTACAGCGGTAAAAGTTAAAGTAGTAGGATCTACCGGAACTGCGGCAGAAGGAGTAAATGTAAATTTAGTACCCGCAGTAATGCCTATGGTATTTAAATCGTTAGCAGTACCATAAGCAGTTGTAGAACTAGTAGAAGTAGCATTTAACGTTACACTTGAAAAAATTGTGGCAGAAGTTCCAAATCCTATTGAAGCACCAGAGTTAGTTGTATCAGCAACCATTCCCGAACCATAACGATATTCAATTATGCCACCAGCTTCATAAAGCCAAGCTTGAAATGAAGCCGCAGGCACACCAACCGTATTTCTTGGAACTGTTACCAACCAATCAATGACAAGGATTCTATTGGGAGCAGATCCAACTACTTTATAGTTGACTCTACCGTTTGTTCCTGTTGCCAAATCATCAAAGTACGGGGCAATTTGCGGCACATTCGTAATTGATGCAATTGAGTTGCTAAAAGCACCGGTAACTACTGTTGCACCTAACCGAACTAATCCATTTGCATTAGCAGAGAACTGGGTGTATCTAGCACCAACAAACCAAAAGTCAAAACCAATGTTTTGAACAGTTGAAGCCCCATCATCAGAACTAGCACCAACGAGCGGTGTAGTACCTGTTGACATATCCTGTAACGAGGCTCCACTTGAAGCTGCAAAGGGATATGTCGTGGCGTTTATTGTCTGAGCATTCACCACCTGACCAATGGTCATAGACAAAAACAACAGAAATAAAACCAGCCACGATCGTCTCGTGACTTTTGAATTGGACTGAGGCGGCGAACCGACCAAGTCTCCAATCCCATTTTTGAGCCAGGTATCCCTACCCGCACTCAAAGAATTGTAGTTTGTAATCATAAATTAAAAAATTGGGTTAAATAAATAAAAAGGTCAATATAAAAATTGTTAATATAACTTTAACGTTAATACATACATACTCGTTAAAAAGCGTTAAAAAAACGATTAACGGACAAAAAAATAGCAGGTCGAATCTAAAAGATAGACACTACTATTTTTTTTATGTATTTGGAATTGAAGCCCTAATGGACTTAAAAAATTATTTTCTTATGGATGGTCTTCCCATCAGCTGAATTGATCTTGATCATCAACACCTGATTGGCGATCCCCGGACTCGCAAACAAAGCCGCTGCACTGTTTAGTTCATTTTGCTCCATTAACAAGCGTCCTCTTATATCGAAAATCTGAACCGATTTCATGATGATATTTGAGGTCTCCACATGAATGTCACCGTTCTTAGCATAAGCTATTGCAGCATTATCATTAATTACGTATGGATTAACCGCAAGTGCTGTGTCATTGTATCGCAGCACAAAACGGGTCTCAAACACGCCGCTTTCCGAAACGAAAGTATATGCATTTTGACGCAGGTCGTGAATCGTGTTGAGCAACTTATCCTCTAGATATATAGAGGTGCTTTCTTCCGAAAATAAACCATCAGTATTAGAAAGCGAAATGGTATAACTACCTGCCGTTGAAGATTTAAATCCTAATGGAACCTGATCGGCATCCGAAAACGGCAATGCCCTACCCTGAATTGCAAGTTTGTTATTTCCAATTACCGAATAAAGGCTTACCGGATTATCTACTTCAAGTAAATCACCATCAAAACCATTCTCATAATTATTCGTCGCGTTTTGTATGTATCCAATGAGCGTTTGTTTAAAAGCACCCGCAGTATTAGTTAAGTCTAACCATAGACGGTGTTTCTCCAAACTCATTGTACTGTTGGAACGGCTGCTTCCCGATGTTCTAAAGAACTGCATATTGTCTGCACCCCCAGAACGCATCGCGTTGGTAAATGTTGCGACATAGCTGCCTTCCTTAACCCCACGAACCATAAATGACTGTCCGGCCGCAATGTATCCCGTCGGCACAATGCCGTTTGGTGTATAGGTGGCTGCCGTTCCGCCAGTGAAATTATAAGTAGCATAATCAGAAAAAAGATAATTATATGGTGGCGAAGTCGGAAGTGCCGTGGTGTGCGTCCAGAAATAAAACGTAGTCCCTACCGCAAACGGACTGTCAGTATTTGTAAACGTTGTCGCATTTAATGTTACAAAGTCATCAGCATGAACCGCGCTTGGGTATGGATTACCGATACAATTGAGATAATTGGCTCCGGTCCTTACGATATTCACATTGTAATTACCATTGTTTGCGACACCGGTAAACGTCGCATAAATTGTTTGTGTCGCTATAGGATCGAAACTTTGTGGTGCGCGGATGATGTATCCTTTCCCAATGTCCATCGGGGTGATTGATGGCGTTGCGATTTGAGTCCAATTGTAAGTCGTCGCATTGAACCAAAAATACTTATCGCTCAACGGCTGTTGACCCGCAGTAAATATTCCTGACATCGTTTGTAAACCAACAGGTGATGACCAATAGGTATAATCAAACTTACGAGCAGGCCGGCTGTTTCTTTTATAAATGATGTTTCCGGAATTACTATTAGTCGTTGTTGCAGCGCCCTGAACTAAGCTCGCCCCATCGTTAAACGTCAAAGAACCACCGGTCACATTCAATGCATTTTCAACTCTTAGCGTAACTCCGGAATTTACCACCACTGCGCCCGAAGCCACTTGTAAAGAACACATGCTTAAGTCGGAGGTAATGATGAATGGTCCGTTGATGATAGCTGCGTCGCCAATCGTAGGATCCGTACCAAACGACCATGCCCCTGCACTATAAGTATTGGTAGCAACGGTAATTGTTACGGTTGTTGAACGCACGGTATTACAACCCGATATAATCGCCCTATAATAAGTTGTTGTGCTAACCGTGCCAATAAGCGCCGATGTTAAGGTCGACAAGCCCACAGAACCTGGAATTAAAGCCACATAACCTGGTCCAGTAAACGTTGGGTTTAGTGCTGACTCCCATCCTAAAATGTTGGCAGCCAAGCTAGGCAAATATCCTGCCACCGAAATATCCGATGCAGGTGAGCCACAGCTCACGGTCTGATTTCCTGTCGCTGTTCCTCCCGCCAATGCAGTAAAGCCAACGGCAATATTCTTGGTCGCCGGACATGAGGCTGGAGAAGCAGTAGTGGCAGTGGCCGTATAAGTCCTATTGGCTGTCGGTCTCACATATATGATTTGTAATGGCTGGTTTGCATACGGGATTGCACCAGCTGCATCTGTAAACATGTCTCCCACTCCTGTTGATGTCCATTTGGTATTAGAACTACTACTACCGGTAACCTGAACATTGTCGATACACCAACGGTATCCATAATTGGAAACATATTTAAACCTTATTTTCACGTTGCTATTGGTATTCCCTGGTGTGGCATAGGCCCCTAAGTTAATTACTACATTCACAAAACCAGTGGCGGTACCAGTGGAAACTGTGGTCCATGTTCCGCCTGGCAAGGTTGTCCACGCTCCGCCTCCATCAGTAGAAATTTCTACCTTTGCAGAACCATTTGACCATGCTTTGTAATAATGCCAGAAACTAAGATTAGCATCAGTAAAAGTTGTCAATGGGAAAGCAGGAGAAATCAATTCTTCATTAGTTTGTCCTGCAGCGCCCTGGGCATCACTATCAGACATATAAAATTGCGTGCCGTCGTTACTTGAAATCGTTAAGGGGTCATCTGTATTGACTGTTGGTATGCTGTACGGACTGTTGTGCAATGTCCAATTACCATAACTAACAGTTCCATTGGTAGAAGAATTTACTACCGAAAAAGTATTGGTGCCGCCATTGAAGTTTTCAGTAATTATTGGCGTCCCGGTAATAATTCCGCCTGTAGCAGTCAACTTCACAATCGTTGCATTGCCTTGACAATACGTCGCAGGAACTGCCGTAATAGTTATAGGGGTAGGTACCGCATTCACATTTACCGTATAACTGGCCGTATTGGCATAGAGAACGCCTGCTACTAATTTAGTTGCCGTCAGTTTATATACTGTAGTGACGGTAGGATTAAATATCCAGCCCGAACTCACATCTCCCGTAACGAATCCAGCCGGAGACCAACTAAAAGTATCAAATGATCCTGCACCAACAGTTACGTCTACCACCGGCGAAGTATCGCCGCTGCAGAATGTTGACGATAAGTTGCCGTTAGCATCCTCAATACTTAAAGCAGGAGGCGGTGGCACTACATATATGGTATAATCTTCAAAAGTTCCCCAAGGTCCAATGTAACAAGGTCCTTGCCCCGCTGCAACACCCGACAGGTTGTTGATATCGGCACCACCAATACGCATACGGTGTGGACCGGCGGTATTGAGTACACCACCTATTAAGGTAGGAACACTAAATGAAATATTATTGACACCCGCGGGTAATTCTGTTCCGCTAAAGTAAACTTCTTCACTAGTGTCATAGAAATCGCCATCATTATTCCAGTCTACCCAAATACGCGTCCAATAAGCAAACCCTGCTGTAGAATAGGTTAACGTAATATTTGCAGGCTGAGTTTGCGATACATAATTAAACAAGTTCGAAAAATTGCCGTAATTTCCAGTTTCATTAGAGGTCGTATTATTAATCGTGCCAAAGGTAACATTGGTAATACCTGTTCCATCAACGCTCGACGGAACCGGTGTACATGGAGGAGTCGTTGTCGTAAACGAACCTACAGCCGACCATTGGCTGAAATCACTGCCGCCACAACTCGAACGCACCCAATAGTAATAGGTGGTTGAAGGGTTCAGTGAAGCTATGGTTGTCACGAGGGTTCCTGCAGGAACTGTTCCAGAAGGCGAGTCACTTGCCAAAGGCGTGGTGCTGGATGTGGAATAATAATATTGATAACCGCCCGAAGGATTCGCTGCCGGAGCAGTCCAACCAATATTAGCCGAGTTTGGACCAATTTGGCTTGCCGTCAATAACGTTGGTGGAAAACACGTTGTTGGCACCAACGAAATATTGTCAATTTGCAGGAATCCATTATTCGACCCCGCATAAGCATTAAATCCAAGGTAATAAACACCCGCAGAGACAACTGTAAAATTAACAGAAAAAGTCAATGGTGAGTTTTTAATATTTGGGTGGTTGGCTACTACATTTGACATTCCGAGCACTGTCTTTGCCGTTCCATAGGCGACTTTGAGCCTTTGCGAAAACCATACCTGCTCTCTTGTTCCTCCATAAGTATAAGTCAATTTATAGGTGCCTGCCGCTGCCAGATTGATTCCCTGAGTAAAGAACCAGTTATCCGTGGCATTGGTACTTCCTCCGGGATACGCAGTTGGCCCTCCCGTAATTAAATTCTTGCTGGTAAAACCATACAATGGTGCATTGGGTTGCCCGGTCGTATTGTTTTTAGTGACCATGGGCTGATCAGTCACAGCGAGTGTAGCCGTACACAATGGAATTGCGGGCACAACTGCTGTTTCAAAATCTTGGTAATAAGGAACATTTAGTGCTGCGGAGCAACTTGGCGTTACACTACCAGTTAAATATTGTGTCCAAGTCGGCGGGCCGCCTTTGCAGCTGGAACGCACATAAAACACATAAGCCTGACCGATGGTCAAACTGGTAACGGATGCAGATGTCAAAGCCGTAGTAGCCGATGCGTAAAGTCCTGTCGCTCCCGACCCAGGTAATCCACTTGTTCTGACTTCCCATTCGTAATTGTTTCCTACTGGCTGATATAGCGGGGCAGTCCAGCTAAAGTTAACTGTTATGTTGTCACCTTGCAAGGCTGTAACCAAACCGGTGGGATTGAAACATGGGGTCCAAACGAACTTTGTACCTGGCGCAGGGCCATATACTGTAGGGTTTATGAATCTTGTAATCAATCCGTCTCCATTTAAGGTTCCATCGACGGTTGGAACAAATGTTGTTGAAGCAGAATTATTTCTATTGTTAACGTTTCCATTGGCAAATACATTAGTCGGTCCTCGCAAACCAACTTGCCCTTTTACCTGCGTTAGCTGCGTAGTAGTGAAATCTTTGTACAGTACTTCTATTCTATTATCTGCCTCATATAATTTAATTTGAAAATTCATCAATCCATCATAATGAACAGAAACTCCATCATACCTCCGAAGATTTTTATACTGCACGGTGAAAACTTGATTTCCAAGTGCTCCAGTCTTAACGTAGCTAACCTCACCTGCCTCTCCGGCAAATGCAGTTAATGACGATCCGTAACCTGAAATTGCACCCAGATATGCTACCGTACTCGAAAGCGCTGCGCCCGCTGCCACACTTGGAGCGGTAACCGGTGTCGGACCTTTAAAATAGAAGTAGCCGTTATCTGAAATAAAAACTTCAGAGAACTGCGTGTTATTATATATGAAGTTAAAACCGATTGGATATGATGTAGTAAAGTTCGCGACATTTAGCAATGTAGTCGCACCACTCGGCCCAAAGATAGTCGTCCCGCCCGTTATATCAGCATATGCATTACCAACTGATTCTGAAAATGAATAATCATTCTTAACAGCCGCAGGTAGCTGCGCATGTCCTGAGGTAATCGTTCCTAACAGCACAAAAGCTGTAAACAGTGTCTTCTTAAAAATACTTGGGGTAACTTTACTTTTGTTGAGTAGGGTACAAAAGTGAGAAAGTAGTCTTTTTGTCATAATCGTTTTTTTAGTGGTCTTTTGTTTTGGTATTGCTGCCCGGGAATTCAAAAATGGAGGCGTAAATCAAATAATATTTGGGATATAAACTTACACGATATCAAATGTAATACAAAATTAATGTACGTAAAATAAGCTAATCATCGACGAAATACTAATTATACCGACAAACAGAACGTTTATTGTGCTTTTAGTGAGAAAAGTATCCCCAAAACTTTCTATTAGAAGATAAAAATTTCTTAGATTTTACATATTTGCTTTCAAATTTAATAAAATTATAATGCTAACCTTACTAAAAATCAGAATTTTATCAACATATGAAACTGACCCGATTCTGTTAATTCGCGGGTTGAATGCAGTTTACCGATAAATCCACACATCAAATTCGAGGGGACAACGTTAAGAAAAAAATGTTACCATGTTGCCAACGAAGATTGAGTGCTCTATTAGCCCATTTATATTGGAAACCAAAAGACCTTCCCTGGCTAAGGAAGGTCTTTTATCGTAACCTAAAAAATATGAAAATAATTTATGCTATAGTAGTTGCGTAGTTTGAAGCTTTTTTCAAAAATGCTTTGATCAATAATCGGTTTGGGGCAATCCCCGAATTGATCAATTGTTTTCTGCTGTTTGAAGATCCTTCCGCAGCGCTGTTTGCATTTGATGTTTGTTTGGTTCCCATAAACCACGATACGAAATTCATAGTAGCATGAGCCGTTGTTACAGTATTGGAAGTAGCAACAGTTTCATCAGCAGCAATTACGATATGCTCCAAAGTTACCGAAGCAGGAACTGTTACAGTATTTTGTCCGAACATGCCAACACTCGACAACAACATCATAGCAACCAATACAAGAAATCTTGCAGTTAATTTGTTTGAAGTTGTTGCGTTTGTATTCATGGATGTTATGTTGCTGTTGATTACATGACAAACCTATGGCAATAAAACGCGTCGTAAAAAAAATTTCGTTGAAGTACTGTAAAACTCGATAAAGCTACAATAGGAAGAAATCTGATGCAGTTCGGCTAAAAAACAGGTATTTAACGGTGCGCATTCGCCTGCAAACACCAGCATAATTATAACGTATAACCTTAAGAGCGGGAGAAAAACGCGAGTAATGCGGTATTAGCAGGTTATCAATCAGAATTTGCAGGATAACAATTAAAAAACAAATCCTGTATATTAAGGTAACATTGCATTTTTTACGCTGCCGCGAAGGTTACTTTTTTACTCCTATATATATAGGTATAAAAAATGGGATTTGGAAATAGGCTGTCCCACACAAAATAAAAAAACCTTCCCCTTGGCTGAGGAAGGTTTTGTCTTAACCTAACTAATAAAAATAAAAAAAAATTATGCTACTGTAGTTGCGTAGTTAGAAGCTTTCTTCAAAAACGCTTTAATCAATAATCTGTTTGGTGCGATCCCTAAATTGATCATTTGCTTTTTGCTGTTTGAAGACACTTCAATAGCACCGTTTGCATTTGGTGTTTGTTTAGTCCCCATAAACCATGATACAAAATTCATAGTAGCATTTGCAGTTGTTGCAGAGTCAGCACTTGCAAGAGTCTCATCGGCAGTAATCGTAAGCTCCAAAGATATTGAAGCAGGAACCGCTACAGTATTTTGTCCGAACATACCAACACTTGACAACAACATCATTACAACCAATACAAGGAATCTTGCAGTTAATTTGTTTGAAGTTGTAGCGTTTGTTTTCATGTGTGATATTTTCCTTTTGATTACATGACAAACCTAAGGCAATAATACCGCGCACTCAAAAATTTTCGTTGAAGTACTGCAAAACTCGTTTAAGCTACAAATAAAGCAAATCCGATGCGTTTCGGCTAAAAAACGTGCCGTTCATAGGGTGTGTTTAAACGCTTTCAGTACCAAATAGGCACTGCATTTCAATCATTTGACATAAAAAAAGCCCTTCCATCGCTGAAAGGGCTTTACACTAATCAATTTCGTTTCTTAGTTAACTACTTTTTTGGTCACAATCGCATTGGTGTCTGATGTGATCTTTACGATCAACAACTGATTGGTTGTTCCAACAGCTACTCTGGTTTCCGATGCACCAATATTGATTTTCTCCGCTAACAATCGCCCGCGAATGTCATATATCTGCACTTTCGACATAACCGCCTTGCCGCTGTTGATAACAATTTCTTGATTTTGTTTATACACAATCACGCTGTTTCCTTGCATTATCGGTTGCGTGACCGCCAGCGGATTCTGGTAAACAAGTTCAAAACGGCTGTTGAAGCTTCCGGCCTCCGTTGCAAAAGTATAGGTTCCGTTATTGAGGTCGGTAATCATATTGGTGAGGTTGTCTCTGAGGAAAATATCCTGATTGCCCGCAAATAAACCGATCTTATGATCAATCGCAATTGTATAGTCTCCGGCAGTTGCCGACTTAAAGCTTAACGGAACCACATCGGAAGCATCAAATGGCAACGCACGTCCCTGAATCACATAGTCGGAATTGTCCAAAACCGAATTGAGTGACATACTGCCATCCTCAAGGAATTTGCCATCATATAAATCTAACTCTTGCGTGGCACCTGTGATATAACCGACAGCCATTTGCGAAAACGCGCCCGCCGCATTGGTTGCATTGAGCCATACCGTATGACGTTCTTCTTCCGAAGCATTTCTGAAAAACTGGTTATTGAAGTTGGCAACGCGTTGGCTGTTCTTAAATGAAAGTGCCGTCTGCCCGGCTTTGGCCGCTACAAAGAAGCCTTGACCCGTTTGGATAATTCCCGCCGGGTTAACTACCTGCTGCTCCCCATTGCTCGTAAACGTTCCGCCCGCCCACGTACAGTAAGCATTATTGGCGGTATTTAAATTGGTTTCGCGCCAGAAATACAGCGTACCTGTGATCGCACTGCTGTTCTCCGCCACAAAAGCCGACATGCTAATAGGTGACGGATACGGGTTACCAACCAAATTAAAAGTATTGCTCATCGTTACCGGATAATCACCGTTGTTCGGTACGCCTGTAAACTGTCCGTTCCAGATTGTTGCCGTCGTAGGGTGGTTATTTGGCATTCGGATCAGGTATCCCTTCGAAGGTACAAAAGCATTTTCGGCAGGCGCAATTGTTGCGTAGAGATTCGTACCCGAATTGTAAGCATAAAATCGTGTAGCGATCGTCGCCGGTGAAAAGGCCAACAAATTCTGATTGGCGACAGGCGAAGACCACAAGGTGTAATCTTGACGCTTGAGCGCTGAACTGCTGCGTTTCACGATAATATTCCCGCTATTCGCCACATTCGTAGACTGGATCAGGCTTGCATTGTTCTCAAGCGTAAAGCTACCCGAACTCACTGTTAATGCACCGTCGAGCGTCACATTATGCCCGGAAACAATGGTCACGACTGCGGCATTGTCAACTGTCAAAGTACAAGCCGAAATATTTGCAGTAGAGGTATAATTGCCGTTAATTACCACCGATGTCGTACCATCAGGCGCGCCATTGCTCCATGCCGATCCGTTCCAGGCTGTCGATTTAATCGTTACAACTACCGTAGCAGAAAAAACTTCGAGACAAGAGCCATTCTGAACAACCGCTCGGAAATAGGTTGTTTCCGTCAATGCTCCTATGTCGGTACCGGTTAATGTCGTGGTTCTGTCGGCAATATTTACCGCATTCGAAAACCCTGGATCAGTAGCACTTTGCCAATAAGAAACGGCTCCTATGTTGCCTGATAAATTCAAATCTGCGGGTGTAGTTCCTGAACAAATGGCCTGACTTGCAGAAACGGTTCCGCCTTGCGTAGGTGCAAGTGTCACGATTGTTGCGCTATCTGTCGTCGTAATTCCATTATTGTCTTTAATCGTTACCGTATAATTCTGGCTGCCTGCAACAGCAGTTGGCGGCGTAGCAGTATGTGACGTTCCCAATCCACCCGACCACAAATAGGTAAATGGCGCATCACCATTGGTCGTTGCTGCTTGCAGCGTAACCGATTCGTCCTTGCAGAATGAACCATAGCCCATAATTGTAGCTGTAAATGCTGTCCCTTTTACGCCGGTAAATGCGGTAGTCTGACCAGCAGTAAGCGTCGCATTTGATGCGGTCAAGGTCATATTGTTCGACAGACTATATTTGATCCACGGATTAGTTGCCTGGTTGAATGTGCCATTGAGTTGCGCCGCACTAACGGTATTTTCGGTACCGGTCAGATCAGCAGCATTGTAAACCGCGGTAATGGTTGCTGTTGCCCCTGTGATTCCCGACTGGTTTACTTTCCAATAACGACTGATGTTGTTGGCTACACTTGAATTGTTCGGATGGATAGCATCGGCTACCGAAACCCCTATATAGGCATTCGAAAACGAACCGGCGGTTACATTGACCGTTATCGGCGAGTACTCTACCGTATTGGAGGCATCTCCTATCGGAAAAAGATAGGATCCCGGACCCGTATAATTTCTTCTGAGCTCACCGTTTCCGCTAGCAACGATCAATCTCGTATCGGAAAAAGTACCCGAAACCGCATTGACGCCCAATGTCAGATTATAATTGCCGAGGTCAAGACGTCCAGTAGTAAGTGTGAGCGTTGCGTTTACTGTCGCATTCGTCTCCAATGATACAGAATTCAAACTATTGTTAATTGTGAGATTATTGAATGTTGGTGCTACGGAACCTTTGATCTTTTGCGCCGTATTTCCGCTCATGACTACCGTCTTTCCGCTAAAATCGACAGATTGGTTGAAAGTGACGTCCCCAATAATATTTAAAGAAGTCGGAAAAACAGCACCACTGCCATTGATGATCAGGTTGTGGTATGCCGCTAACGGACCGTTTGGATTCGCAATATTCTGATTTACACCGTTGTATTCAATTATATTGTGGTGCAGACCCGAGTATAGTATTCCGTTCAGGGTACACTGTCCTGATATCCGAATCACATTATCCGTCAGCGGCCGTAAATCTGCTCCCGTCTGGACTGTAAGGTTATTAAAATTCGTCACCCCTGCTATCGTAGCATCGGCTCCTGTAAAGATAACAGCGCTGGTTCCTGTACCAGGATTGAATGTCCCGTCATTGATCCAGGCGCCCGCCCCACCTGTTATCGTAAGTTGTGAGTTTGTAGGTGCGTTTACAATTCCGCCTATGGCAATGTAGACCGTACCGACCAAAACCGAGGGGTTTACAGTAGGATCATTCGGTGTCGTCGTCGCATCGGGAATCTGGATAGCATTGATGTCTGAAGGCGTTCCTTGCGGAGTCCAATTGTCTGCGGTGGTCCACGAATCACTCACAGATCCGTTCCACACTTTCTCTCCTGCGCTAAATTCATCCAATGTCAGCAGAACCGTACCAAAAGTACTTACAAAATACAATCCGACATTAACATTGGTGAGCTCGACCCAATTATCCGTCGTATTAAAATTGGATCGTCCCTGCTCTTTTAATACAGCAGTCGGAACAATATAGGCCCAGTCAACCAGTTTCGACTCTACATTGCCGTTGAGCTCCGAGTCAAGATAATGTGCCCTGAGCACCGCTTTTGTATTGGCCGCGCCCGTTTGGATAAAATCATAGGTACGGTTGATAGCGCCCGGCCTCCAACTGGGTGCCGTTCCGATCGCAATCTTCAGACTCATCGAGGTTGGCAGTGTGCCGTTATTTGGGTATATGACAGAAGTGTGCGCGTGCCCAAAAGTATAAAGCGTATTGGGTACAATGACGTTGCGGGTTACCGTGCCTGTGACATCACCGACACCGCTATTCGTAGCGTTTGCGCCCATCGTCAATGTGTAGCTGCCCATTGCAAAGCTACCAACGGTTGCCGATGGGTTGGCAGCTGCAAGATGCAAGATACCGTTTACCGTTATTGCGCCTCCGGCTACATCCCCTCCGGGTCCGAAAATCGTGATATTCTGATAAGTCCCCGCTACTACGGTTTGTACCGTTGCAGCATTGAACAATATTGTTCCGCTCCAAGTTTTTGATACCGGAATCGGAGTGACAGTAGTATTTTGTGTCGCCAAGGTTCCACTGTTTGCGATAACCGATAAAGTTCCGGTCAACGCGTTGGTTCCCATGTTGAGTGTTTGCCCAATTGCGGTCGTCAAAGCACCATTGATTACAACCGAGTTTAGAACCGTTACCGTATTGGCGGCAATCGTATTCACGCTCAGGTTTTGCAACAAATTGGTCGTTCCAACTGTGGTCTGGTCGAAGCTTAAGGAAGGACTTACTGCTCCGCTTACAACCAACGAACTCGTACCGCTGCCCTTTAGACCTCCTGTAACATTATTGGTTACGGTACTGTTAAGCGTCAGTGTTTTGCCATTGATGTCTAGTTTACCACTATTCAAAGTTAAGTCGGAAGTAACGGTCACATCGCCTGATAAAGAAGTATTGCCCTGAACTACAAAACTTTCAGCTGTACCGTTAAATGAAACATAATTCGTCGATGGGTTAGCCACCATAGTTATATCATCAAGCGCAAACTCATCAAAGTCAACGCTGCCCGAAACAGTGGTTCCTGTCCAACGTAAATAGTAATAATTATTACTCGCAACGTTCAATCCCGTTACCGTTACAACTCTGTAATACGATTTCCATTCCGGATTGACACTTGCTGTTGCCGGAGAAACAACATTAATTCCCGAAACGGCGGTATAAGCCGAATTGTCTGCGGAATGGCTGAAGTTAAAACTACTTGATGCCGCCTGGTCGTTGTATACATACACTTTATAGCCAATGCTCAATGAAGTCACTGCAGCACCGGTTTGGTTCTGGAACCGCAATGTAACCGAGCCCGGAACAAAATCTCCGCTCGCCGGCTGAACACCCAATGAAAAATTATTTGTCGCTGTTGCAAATGCGTAAACACCTCCGATTGCTACATCGCCAACCGATTCGCCGCGGTCATAATCTCCATCTTCATTAGAAGAACCGCCAAATGCGACTGCGCCGTCACTATAACCGGTGATTGCCCATGCGTTAGAATTGAGCTGACCGGTTTGGGCGGCAGGTGATAAGCCATCACCTTGGAAAACGTTTTCATTGACGCCATCGACAGTTGTATCGAAAGTAATGGTATTGACCGTATTGGGTGTATAAATCTGCCAACCTACAGGCGCATTGAGCGTAGTGCGGTTTCCGGTTGCAGGGCTTGTTGGGTTATAATTCTCCGATCCGGCGCTGCCGTTGTATTCGTATACTCCAACGTGATAAGCAGTTGCAGGTTGTAAACCCGTAACGATAACTGAATTTGATGTTCCGGAGTATACAACGAAGTTTCCTGTGCCTATTTCAGAACCATTCCCAAACGAGGAACTTGAGATGTAACTTATCCCATCTATTGGCGAGGCATTGACTGCGCCTGCGGCCCTGATCAGGACGATACGCCGGTTGCCATTTCCATTAGTCCAATTGACGGTAAAGGTACTTGAGGTAACGCCGGTAAAACTTACTGCTGTAGCCGGGTTTGTTGGTTGCGTAGCAAGGACCGTTGCTGAGACCGCAACTAGTTTTGTCGTCGCGCCCGTACAAGTATGCGTAATCGTTCCGGAATAGATTCCCGCCGGTGCGCTTGCGGTAGCCCGCGAATAAATGGTAAGCGGCTGCCCTGTAAGGTTGTTGCCGGTTCTTAGAAGGTTCAGGGAACCCGCATAGCTTATTCCGTTCGTAGAAATTTCGAAATTTGAAGGTGCTGTTACAGAAACATCCGCAGTCAAATTCACCCCGCTGATCGTGTAAGTGGCAGCGCTTGAAGCGGTTCCGGTAACCGTCGAAAAACCATTCAAGGAACCTGCCGACAATGATAGGGAAGGAACCCCCGCGAGATCTATAGTAAAAGTTTGCGGATTGGAAACTGCCGCACCATTGGCAACAGTAATTTGCGCTGAGCCCGAAGCAGTAATATCAGAAGCCGGAATCGATGCCGAAAGTTGTGTAGCCGAAACAAAGGTGGTCGTTCTGTTGCTGCCATTCCATTTAACAATACTGGTACCGTTTACAAAGTTGGAACCGGTAACCATTAATGTGAAAGCACCACTACCCGCTATTTTCGAATCAGGTGATAAATCAGTGGTAACAGGAACCGCCACAGTCACTTTAACATTATCGAATGTAGCCGTTTGTCCCGAACTCGTAGATGCGTTCCAATAGCCTCCCATAATCGCAAGCGGAGTAGCGGTATAGGTATTATTGACGATCGCTCCCTGAGAAGTCAATGTTCCTGAGGTCGGGTCAACTATAGTGGCGCCATCGTTGCGCAAAAAAAGCTGCCAGGTATTGGTGCTCGGTGCATATGTTACTTTTATACTCGTATATTGATTTCCAAAATCGATCAGCCCAGATGTAGAGGAAGTGATCATCGTCGTAAAATTTCGGACGCCCGCAGTATACCTAACCAATTTAATAGGATCGGTCGTGCCGCTGTTCCCTAATAACACGGCATAACCTGTACCAGCGAGGTTCGTACTTCCCGCCGTCCCGGCAAGAATATACGCCACACCGTAATTCGAAGCTCCAAAACCATCCGGATTAGTCCTAATTTGTCGCATGTTAAACGTCCACGTCACCACGCCGGCGTTTGATGCCAACGTGGTATTGTAAGGTGCCGCAAAACTTCCAGTATTGGTGGAAGCCAGCACCCATCCAGCAGCATTTCCACCGGAGGTCGCATCATTAGTCAGCGATAGGATACCAATACTGATACCGGACCCAAAATCGGCGCCGCTTCGCGAGAAGTTCCATGTGGTACTCGTGCCAATGGGGCCCGGCGCATTTGAATAATAGGCTCCGGCAGAAACGGCGAAATCATCATTAAAAACTGTGGCTGTTTGTGCCGAAGCTGAATAACTAAAGACTAAAAACAAAACTGCATAACAGCCACTCCAAAACGGAAGTAGAATTTTTCTCATAACGTAGGATATTTATAGATTCGGGGAGAACCTGCCGTAGTATACGGCTTTCAGATTGCGAATGTATATAATAATCGCAAAACGCCATGATTTTTAACATTGAGGTGGCATATTTCACGTTTTTTGTAGGAAATGGCTTTCCTGACAGCGTCATTCGTCGAGTTAAATTGCAACTCGTCGGCTTTGTCGCAAGGTCGACTTGTTTTAGTTAAGCACTTTTTTTACAATGGCCCTGCCGTCTTCAGTGGTGATTTTAACCAACCACAATTCTTGTGAACTACCTGCCATGAGCCTTAACTCTGTTGCATGTATTTGCTCGCTGTGAACTAACAAGCGTCCGCGGCTATCGTATATTTCGATATGGTTCATCATTTCCCTTCCACTGTTGATTATGATATGCTGCTGTTGTTTATAAATGACTATTTCAGTTGAAGTGGTTTGTTGCGCGGCACTGGCTAGCGGACTTTCATAAACCAACTCAAAGCGGTCGCTAAAAACCCCGGCCTCGGTTGTAAAATTAAATGCTGCTGCCTTGAGGTCATGTGTGAGGTTGGCTAGATTGTCTTTGATAAACACATTCTGGCTACCTTCAAACAATCCAATCAGGTGATCGATGGCAATGGTGTAGTTCCCGGCAGTGGCTGTCTTAAAACGCAGCGGAACGACATCTGAGACCATGAATGGCAGGGAACGCCCCTGGATCACATAATCGTGGCCCTCGAGTATCGAGTTCAATGACAAATCACCGGCCGCAAAAGAGCGTCCATCAAATAAATCTACTTCGGTTGTCGCGTCGGTGATGTAACCAACCGCCATCTGCGCGAAAGCACCTGCAACATTCGTTACATTAAGCCATACAGTGTGTCTTTCCTCTTGCTCCGCCTTGCGGAAGAATTGGTTTGAATGATTGTTAACACGTTGCGAGTTCTTAAAAATCAGCGCCGTTTGCGAAGGTTTGGCGGCCACAAAAAAGCCCTGTCCTGTTTGTATGATCCCGGACGGATTTACCACCTGCGCCTCGCCATTGCTTACAAAGGTTCCACCTGCCCATGCACAATAGGCATTATTTGCAGTGGTGCTATTGGTTTCACGCCAGAAATACAATGTTCCGGTGATTGACGCCGCATTGTCGGAAACAAATGCCGACATGCTTATCGGTGACGGATACGGATTACCAACAAGGTTGTAAATCTGTGTTCCTCCTCCATTGGTCATGGCAACGGGATAATCGCCATTGTTGGGTACACCCGAAAACACGCCTGGATAAATCGTCGGCGTTACAGCAGAAGTGTTATTGGGCATCCGAATCAGGCAACTCTTTGCCGACGCAAAATTGTTAGCGACCGCAGTGGCCACAAACACATTCGTGGTCGTATTGTAATTATAGAAACGCGTCGCCACCGTTAAGGGTGAAAAACTGCCGAGGTTCTGACCAGCTACCGGAGCAGACCACAAGGTGTAATCCTGTCGCAATAACGGTGAGCTGTTGCGTTTGACAATAATGTTCCCCGAATTGGCGACGTTTGCCGATTGGATCAGATTAGCGTTATTCTCAAGCGTAAAACTGCCTGAGATTACGTTCAGTTCTCGGTTAAGGGTTACGGTATAACCTGTATTGATGAGCACGGCTGCATTGTTGGAGACCGTCAGCGAGCAGGCAGTCATATTCCCATTTGCAGCGGCATTAAAATTTCCTGATATAACTGCCGCGTCAATACTGCTAGGTGCGCTCGGTGACCAAGCGCTGCCGTTCCAGGTTTTGGTTGTTCCCATCGTAATGGTGGCATCGGCCGTTGAAGTGCCACAGGGCATATTACTGATTGTCCATCGCACGATATAAGTGCCCGGTCCGCCGATAGGCGTAAAAGTGGCTAACGGATTGGTAAGGCTACTAAATTGGCTCGTCAGTGTACTCGGGCCACTAACAACACTCCATGCAGCAGTCCCTACCGTAGGTGTATTTGCTGATAAAACAGTGCTGCTTCCAGCGCAAAGACTTTGGGTGGCGTTGTTAATTGCAATTGTCGGATTTCTGTTGAAAGTCACCAGCACTTGGTCATTGGCCGTACAGTTTCCGTTAGTGACTGTCCATTGTAAATTATATGCAGCACCCGCTATGCCCGTAAATGTCGAAACCGGCGAGGCAGCGTTTCCAAAACTTCCCCCTATTCCTGACACGACGCTCCACAATCCCGAGCCATACGTCGGCGTATTGCCTGTAAGGTTTACAGTCGTGAGTCCGCAAGTCGCTACTGTAGTTTGATCAGCACCTGCATTGGCGGTAGCAGCACAAGTACTTCCCAGGGTAAAATTATTAATATTGTTAAGGGTAGTCAATGCCGTTGCAAGCGAATAATTGGGAGACGTCACCGGATGTGCCGTAATTGTTCCGTCTTCTTTGCGTAGCATCACGACATTACCGCTTACGGCATCGCCCGTACCATCTAGCACAACCTTGTAACTTCCCGCAACTGCTCCGCTTTGCGAAACATCCCAAGTGCGTGTATTGTTCAGATTAATACTTCCGGGCAATATCCCCACCAATGCGGATTCGTTCTGTTCTACAGCGAAGGTACAGGTGCCCGAAAGCGAAAGTACCTGGAGTCCGAACGGACGGTAATTGCCAGCTTTCCCTACTGGAAATACTAAATTTCCTGTTGCTGAAAACGTCCGACGCAACTGTCCGTTTACATAAGCGGTCGCCGAACCGCCTGTTAAGGTTCCGCCGAGTTCTACCGTAAGCGAGTTGGTGCCCGTAGTTATGATTCCGTTGGTCAATGCCAAGGTCGCCGCTGTAAAACTTTGATTCGCGGTTACTCCTGCGGCGCGGTTAAAAGTAAGTGTGCCCGTAACTTTATTTGGCGTTGATAAAACAAACGCTCCCGTATTGGCGCCTTGAAACTCATAGCTTGCGCCACTGTTGTAAGTGCGGGTTCCGCTCGACTGTACAGTGCCCGTAGCGCCTGTAGACGTAAGTCCGGCACTGTTGGCGGTAATGATCTTGCCTCCCGAGTTTAGCGTAAAACTTCCCGTGGAAGTACTGCTGATAACTGCCGAAGCAAAATCGACCGCAGCACCTGAGTTGATCACATAGTTTACCATATTGGCGAGCGTGCCGCCGGGTGTAAAAGTCTGCAGGGTTGTTCCGTTAAATGTAATACCCGAGCCCGTAGTGCTACCGGTTTCAGTTATCGTACCCGCTGTATGTATGTAATTCTTTTTGACAAAGACTCTGACGGCGTTGCTATTGTTGCCGGACTGACTCAGGTTGAAGAGGCCGCCACTTACCGCGAAGTTCCCATTGATATTGATGTTGCGAGAGTTTGATGACGATCCGATAAATTCTCCGGCGGTTTGTGAAAAATTCCCTGCTATGGTCAGGTCGCCGTTGCCACTTCCCAGAATGACAGCGCCGGTTCCGGTGTTGGAAACTGCAAAGTTCCCATTGACCGTATTGAGGTTGCCGCCAAGTGATACATCGGCAGTCTGGCTTCCTGAATTCCACGAAAAATTACCAAAGTTTTGTGATAGCCCGCTCGGTCCGGTGGTGGCAATTAACCAACCGGTGATCTCACAATTCGATGCCACATTCCATCCGGCGGTAGGTATGGTTCCGCCATCGTTTACATGCCGATAGGTGGCTCCGGCGGCAAATAACAAATTGGAGGCTGCAGAAGTAAAGTTTCCGCCGCTGTTTATAATCAGACCGGTAACGTTTGTAATGCTGTTACTGGCGATGTAAACCGAACCTTCGCCAACAGCAGTAACGTTGAGTGTTCCCATAATTGCCATTGTTCTTGAAGCACCGCTGAAAGCAATATTCATTGATCTTGTTCCGCTTCCAACGGAGCCATTGAGTGCGAGCGTGCTCCCGGCCGTGATGGTACTGCCGTTGTTATCTATCGTAATAGTTCTCGCCCCACCAGATGAAGTAAATGACACGATCGCATTATTTGCAATGGTCAGCGTATTGATTGTAGCGTTGACATCGACCGCCACCGCTGCATTGCTATTGATCACCACATCGTGAGCCGCGTTGGGCACAGCGTTGAGCGACCAGTTTGCTGCTGTATTCCAGTTGGTATCTGACGAACCATCCCAGGTGTTGGTTTGGCCGTATATCAAACCCGAAAAAAGAAGATTGAACAATACGATAAGCAAGCATAGCCCGCGTGATGGAAGTAAAGTAGGCGCCATATACATTTGTGTTGAGATTATGAAAAAATTGGCATATTTTCTCTTACAAATTTATTCGGCTGTAAACCATATATCGATGAACTACACAACATTTATCACCACACTTATCAACACAACCCGCTGTTTTACTGATGATTTTAATAATGGAATAAAAAAGATCGACGAAATACATGACAAATCGACTAACGACGATTAGTTCGCATTTTGTACCAAAATATTCAAACCATTCACAGTAGAGCACCTGCTTTTTGTACATTATTTACTTAAACCAAAAAAGCCCTTTCATTGCTGAAAGGGCTTCTATTTTCTAAACCAGTAGTTTGTCTAGTTGACGATTTTTCTGGTAACGGTTACATTGTTTACAGAAGTGATCTTCACAATCAACACCGCGTTGGTGGTACCTGTATTCAATTTAAGTTCTGTAGCATTGATATTGATTTGCTCGAGAAGCAGCCTTCCGCGTATGTCATATATCTGTACTTTGTCCATTGTAGTTTTTCCCGTATTGATGACCACATTTTGATCTAGTTTGTAAACCACCACTTGACTTGCATCAAACGTTGGTTGTACAGTAGTCAAAAGGTTTTCGTACACGACTTCGAAACGCGTATTGAAAACACCAGGTGCCGATGCGAAGCTGTAAGGTCCCGCAATCAAATCGTGCACTATATTCTGCAAATTGTCTTTCAAATAAATTGGTGTTCCCTCTGTGGCGAAAAAGCCGTCTTTTGAGTTCAAGCTAATTGTAAAGTTGCCACCCAGTTCAGATTTCATCCCCAATGGCACAACATCAGATGTTGCGAATGGCAAAGCACGTCCCTGGATCGTCAATTCGATGTCGTCAACCAATGAAGTCAAGGCAGTTTGTACGTCATTGAAGAAACGTCCGTCAATTGCTGAATCCATTCCCATAGTGGCGCCGGGCATGTATGCCACCATCATTTGACCCCCAAATCCGTTGTTGTCATCCATGTCCAACCAGAATCTACTTCTGTCGTCCTCTTCGGTACGCAAGAATTGATTTTGAGTATTAGCAACACGCATTGCATTGGTAATGCTCAGTGATGTAGTTGTCGACTTGGCAATAAATCCTTGTCCGACTTGTATAATGCCGTTTGGAATTATTCCCTGGCTATCTCCTGAATTGGCACTTGTTGATCCAGCACCCCCCGCTTTCGTGTAGGTCGCATACGAAGTGGTTGGCGTCAAAGCTTGATTAAGATTATTTGTCTTTCTCCAAAAATACAAAGGCTCCACGACATTATTCACGGTAATGAAAACATCAGCGCTGATTGGCGATGGGTAAGGATTTCCAACTGCATTATAAGTAGCTGATGTCACTCCTATTGAAAGAGGACCATTGTGCAATTCGCTCCCAATGAAAACGCCTGGCCAAATTGTTGGCGTGATCGGATGATTGTTGGCTACACGGATCAAATAGGCGCTTCCTTCAACAAAATTATTAGTTGCAGATTCGGCAACGTAAGTATTGGATGATGGACTGTAAGTGTAAAAACGGGTCGACAATGTCTGTGGTGAAAACGCCTGTAATTGCTGACCTTCAACCGGTGACGACCATAATGTATAATCCTGACGCATAATAGAAGAACTGTTGCGGTAGACTAAATTGTTTCCCGTACCTGTATTACTGACATCGTTGGTCTGCAATATGTTGGCATTGTTGGCCACCGTTAACGTACCATTGTTTACAATACCATTGGTGATGGTCAAGTTATAAGTACTAAGGATGCGCAACGAGGCTCCGCTGTTAATTGTTAAGCTTGCGATTGTAGGAGTCGTCGTGATTTCCGGATCGAAAGTACCTGTGCCGATAACGACATCTGAAGTCGCAAACGGCACTCCGCATGACCAGTTGGCGCTGTTCGTCCAAACTGTACTTGTGCCGCCTGTCCAGGTCGTAGTTGTATTGACCGATACAGAAGTGCTTCCTGTCATGGTTTGCGTAAGGCTACAACTTCCATTAGTGTTTGATGCAACAACTGTGTAGGTGCCGACTGATGTCTGGCTTCCAAATGTAAGCGCAGCGCCCGTTCCGGATACTGGTGAACCTAAGTCGGTACCGTTTAATTTTAATTGGTAATTAATATTTAATTGAGAACCGGATAAGCCAACTGTGACTCCGCTTCCACCAGCACAATAAGTACCGCCGCCAGTCACGGCATAAAGTGTAGGATCGATACATGTTACATATCCTTTAACAATGACATCATCAATACGGAATATTCCTCCGCCACTTGATGTACGCGAGCCATTTAGCCATCCTTGAATAAGAACCGGTATCGTAGATAAACTAGTTAAACCTGAAGTATTTTGATTAACAGACACCAACGTTGCACTAGGTGCGTTAGCGGTATATGTAGCGGTGCCACCAGCTATATTATATGAAATTGCAGAAGGTCCGGCCGATGTTGCCAATGCGTTAAATTGCAAACTTGTGACTTCAATTACATAACCCGGGTTTGCGGTTATGGTAAAATTAAAATTCTTTGCTCCAGCCTGTGTGGTAGAAGTCCATCCAGTTGAACCAGAAACAAAAGGCTCATTAGGAAATTCAGAACCAGAAGTATCAAGAGTAGTCAATGTTCCTGATGATACTGCAAAATCTGTCACCCCTACATTAGCATTTTTAACTGTCACTGGCACATATGGACTTGTTGTAAAATCAAATTGTGCAATAACTGAAGGCGCTACTGTTATAACAATGTTTCCACTTGTTACAGGAGTCAAAGAACCCGAAGCAGCAGAAATTGTAAATGTCCCTGCGGTATCAAATTGCGCTGCACTGAACGTGGCAACTCCAGCTACAGCAGCTACTGTAAGCGTCCCTGTTAATAAACCTGTTCCGCTTGCTTTTGATATGGTAATATTTCCTGTATAATTAGTATCAACAGAATTGTCTGGTCTTCTTGCTTCTACTGTAAATGTCGTCAAGTTGGTGCCAACATTTCCTGTAGCAGGTGGTGCAGTACCAAATGCAAGTTGCGTTGCTTTGGCTAATACTGTAAAGGTACTGCTCGTACTTGTAGCCATTAAATCGCCTGCGGTTCTAGTAGCAGTAATTGTTACGCCTGTTCCAAAATTGTTTAAAGTTACACCGGTTACCGTGACTGAGTTGGTTCCTGCAAGGATAGTTCCTGTTGTAGTTCCTCCAATAGTTCCGGCGTTGCCATTTGTTGAAAGTGTAAATGAAGTATTGGCAATAACATTGGCTGCAAAGTTAGAAGCGTCACGTGATACAACCGTTACACTAAACCCGCTATCTTGCGTTGGGGAGGTTGGTGTAATCGACGTGATGACAAACTGAGAAGCAGTAGAAAAGAACGCGTTGTCTTTTCCAAGTGCAAAATATTTTGTTCCCGACGTCAGGTCGGCTGGTGAAAGATTGCTTGTACTTGTATACGTAAACGGATTCACACCTGCAGGCGTAGCCCCGGTTTCTGTCCAGATTGTACCATTGTAGAAACCGATTTTCGGATTGGTTCCTGCGGCAAAGTTTGCTCCTGTTTCACCTGTATTGTATTGGGCAACGATTGCGAGATTGCTTCCGCCTGCAACAGCTTCGGTAACTTGCCATCTTCTGTTGACCGCTTTGGTAGCATCCAATGCATTTGGAACAGCACCATCCACAACATTGACGCCATAGGTATCAGAAGTTCCTGAATTTGTAAAAGTGATTGGATTGTAAGATGTAACTCCCACATTAAAAGCGACAGCGCCACCGGCAACAGTACGCTTCAATTGTCCTGCTCCGTTTGTAACAACATAAATGCTGGCACCAACACCTGTAATCAAGTTTGATGAAGTGATTGTTAGATTATTTGCACCCATAGTAATTTTACCGCTTAGTGCTAAAGTCTGGTTTACGATGATTGAGCTGGTGGTTGATTGTAACGTCAATCCAGCAGTATTACTAACCGTAAGGAAATCAAAGGTAGTAGCTCCGGTTAGTGTCTGAGCCGTTGTACCATTAAAACTCACTAATCTGCTATTAGCAGTAAAAGTTCCTGAATTGCTCCAGTTCGCTCTTAGGAAAAAATCTCCTGCTGTTCCGCTAATTCCGCCTAAGGTAAATGCAGAACCGCTATTTATAACAAGGCTGCCATTAATATATCTAGGGAAATTATCAGTATTAGCAGTGTTGTATCTTACGGAAGTATTATTTGAAATCGTAACATTCCAGGGCACCCCTGCTTGCGCGGTACCGGTGCTTGGAACATTCCTAAACCATCCGGCTACATCTGCACTACCATTATGCATGTCATAAAAACCACCTGTATTAAACAATAAGGTAGAACCACTGGCATAAGTGGGCGCTGAGCCATTGCTGGCAAAACCACCCCCATTTAATTGAAGTATACCATTCACTGTTACTTTGCTCACTCCGAAATCAAACCCCGCAGTTAAAACGGTCGTAACATTGGTATTGATAACCAAAGTACCTGCATCAATAATAGCTTTAGCGCCTGTGATAGCCAATGTTGCACCCGTAACACCAGAAGTGATGGAACGACTTGCAGCATTCACACCGATATTTCCACCTGCATTATTCAATGTAAGGGTACGACCATTTAAATCCAATGCCCCTGCATTTAATATCTGCAACACATCTCCCACTGTCGTATTGATAGTAACATCGGTAGCTGGAGAAGCATTGAGCACCACAGACCCTGCGGCTTTATTAATCACTAAGTAATCGAAGAATACTGTACCGCCTGCTGTTTTGGTAATCGTTTGAGTACCGGACGCACCAGTAAAGAAAACCGCTTTACCATTATTGGTCTGCGTGGCGGTCGCACCAACCACCCAATTACTGGCGGTTGTTCCTGATAACGTAACATCGCCACCCAAGCTTATTGTACCGTTTGTATTTACACTTCCCAAAACGGTTAACCCGCCCGATGTCGTATTTAAAATCGTAGAAGCATCAACTGTAATGCTACCTGAGGCTTGTGCAGAAGTGCTCCCCATATTCAAGGTCGTAACTGTCCCTGGATTAGAAATTTGCACATTAGCTGGATACCCTGCACCACTAGTTGCGGTAGTCCATTCGTTGCCTCTTCCAAAAGCTGCTCCTGTATTGTATACCAATGTCGATGCACTGCCATAAGTTGGCGCATTTGCAAAAGAACCTCCAGTGTTGATTCTAACAGTTCCGTTTAAAGAAAGTGCACCCGTTAAAGTAACGGCTGCGGCGGTTTGAAAGACACCTGTAACAGTACGATTGGCACCTGAATTCAAAGTCATGCCACCTTGTAAGATAGTTACATCTGTTGGACCATTCACTGTTGGCCAATATTGGTCTGTATTGTTAACTCCGTAAGAGGAAGTATTATTAAATATTAATTTACCTGAAGAGTATGCAAAGTTATTTCCACTGTTGGTGAATCCTCCAGCATTTAACTGAAATGAACCATTTATAGTAGTTGTACCGTTGTTGATATATTGAACAGCTGTTGCCAAAGTCCCCCCGGTATTTACTATTGTACTTGTTCCTGAATTTCTTGTATTAATCCCTCCAGTAGTGACATCCATCGTCACGGTATGTCCTGTCGCGATGATAACATTAGAACCAGATAATGGCACCGCACCCCCAACCCATGATGCAGTATTTGACCAGTTTCCAGATGTTGCAGACGTAATTGGCGCAGCAGCAGCATCTAATTTTAAATTCTGGATCCGTACACCTTTACCAGCAGTACCATTGTTCGAGAATCTGAATCTTGTAGTGGTTGTAAAAGTTTGCGCGATCACTATTGGTCCCCCAGTGATATAAGTGGAGGAGGTTGGGGTGGCTGTTGTATATGTTGTCGGATTCCATGTCGATCCACCATTTGTCGAAAATTCCACTTTCATTGGATTGTTTGCGCTCGACCCAAATGTAGCAACATTAACGGTAAGCGTTGCCGAACCGAAAGCTGACAAATCGTAATTTGGTGTCACAATAAAATCGCTTGTGGCACCCGCCTCGACTAAAAGATACGTACTCTTGTCAATCGGTTCTGAAACAACGTTGTTTGTAAAAACAAATCCCGAAGGAATTGTAGCAGTCGTATTTTGATAGTTGAAAATTGTCGTCTGTCCAAATACCGCAGGTGTTGAAACCAATGCAATAACCAGTAATGTTAAACGCAACAGAAAGTTTTTACTTCCAACAACATTTGTTCTTTTGTGTAATAATGTTTTCATAGATAAATATTTAAATACCAGCCAATTCAGGTAGTGTTTCCATTGATTATTTTAAACAACCTTGACTAGCAAAATTAAACAAATTATAGCGAAGGCAAAAGCATCTTATAAAAAAATGCGAATTATTCAAGAAAAATCGGACCATTGCCGACTTTCTATAAGTTTCATTCGACCATTTTTACTAATTGCCTAAAAATACAGTTCTTTTGATGTGACATTCATGTGTTTAGGCGCGTAGCGATGTTACTTAATCCTTTCGGTAAAGTTAAATATTGAACCATTTATCAATACCCAAATTCCTCTTTACATAATGCGGAAAATGCGCACGAAATCATAAAATTAAACTTTGGCGAAATGTTCCTTGGCCACTAAAACCTTATAAAAGTGAATCCATTTCTCAACTTGAAAAAACTTATAAAGTCGCTATTTACAACAATGACCATACTAAATCGAAGGGCAACGGAAAATTGAAAAACAGCGGACATAAAAAAGCCGTATCGCTACGGCTTGTTATGAAAAAGAATTACTTATTACAATTTGATATTCCCTTCAACGCCACCATCATCAACGCCGGCACCCATCGCGTTTGCCGCCCATTTCAGGAATGCTATCGCTTTGCCGTCTTTGGTATCCCAATAATAGGCATCGCTTGGCGTTATTTTTATAATTGATACATCGGGATCTTCTTTGCCTTCCTCAAACCATGCCTTTGCAATGGGCTCCCAATGCTGGTCAATCGTAGATTGGTCGTTGTAGATAGTGGCATGTCCGAATACCGAAAGGTAGTGTGAATTGGAAATTTGCGAAAAGAAAAGCTGCACTTTGTCGTCCTGCTTAATTTCAAAATTCTTGTTACTTCTTGCATTGCTGATAAACCAAAGGTTTCCTTGGTCATCGACTTCATTGCAGCTCATGGGTCTTGCTGATATGGGCAGTTGGTCGAGTTGTGTGCAAAACATGCAAATGTCGATACCTATTGCCAATTCTTTCAATTTTTTAATGCTTTCGTCTTTGTGGTTGTCTTTAAATTCTGCCATGATTTTGTATTTAATTATTATATAGTTATGAAGTTCCAATTTGCCTGCAGCAAGGAATATTCGATGAATCGACTGTCTCTCAAATTTACTGAATAATAAACCCGCTAAATGTTAGGCAACTCTTAATGTTTAGAATAGTATGTTAAAGTTGCTAATACACTTTTGGTTTTGTTTAAGAAAAAGTTGCCATGATTCTGATAGATTTCAATCGATTATTTTAAAAATAGTACCTCGATATTACACAAGGGCAGCAAAACGAATCTTCGCACTCACGACTAAATTTTAGAGAAATTTTCAATCGGTCCAAACGCTTGTTAATTAGTCTTAATATAAAAGTTTTATTATAAAATTGATGTTGGTGTAAGCAAAAAACAACGCTCAAAATTCGACATTTGTTCGGTGGGGGTTTTGGTTTGGTTTCGTTCGGGTTTTGGTTTGGTTTCGTTCGGGTGTAGCTGTAACACTTTTTGGTACTTTGAGCGATACTTTTTGGTGGGATCGATTTTCACCGAATCAAAGCGCAATAAAACCACAATAAAGGGTATAAAAAAACGGCCCCGTTTCCGGAGCCGTTTTCAGAGTTTAATTCATTTGTCCTGTTTTTATCGTTTGATCACACGGAGCGTTTTGACATTGTCTCCTTGTGTAACGATAATATTGTAGACTCCCGCAGGATAATTGCTTCCAAGCTCTTTGGTGTTTACTGCACTTGCTTCAAGTGTCGTAGCTTCCATTTGACGGCCCAGCATATCGTATACTTTTACCTCAACATTGCTTTCGCTTGACGAACTCAAATCAATTTTGAATGTATCGGCGTAAGGGTTTGGATACGTACGTGCATTGAATGTTGCTTGTGGCGCTTCAGCCTGTCTTGCCGCAGATGGTGAAGTGGTTACTGTACAAGGGCTTCCCCAGTCCTGATAAACATTGTTGAACAAGATTGCTACCCTTATGGTATATACCGTGTTTGGCAATACACCACCGCTGACATCACGCAATGCGAAACGGCTTAGTGTTGTGTCGTGGAAACGAACGGAAGAACCGTCGCTTACTTCGAAACGGTATCCTTCTGCTTCGGCGACCTGTTGTGCATACAAGGTTGTCCAAAGATTACTGATCGTGATGTTACATTGCGACGCAATCAGACTTGTAGTTCCCGGAGTTAAAGGCGCTGTAATGTTACAGGCATCTCCATAGTCCTGCCAGGTCGATCCGAATCTCAATGCCACACGCACTGAATAAGTCGCGCCGTAAGTTGGTCCGCCGGTCATAGCTGCAAGGTTAAACCTGTTTACGCCCGAGTCAACTGTTACCGGCGTATTGACACCGTCGTTCAATTCGAAGCGATATTGGTTAGCGAGTGTTACCTGATTACAATAGATTGTCGAACCCATTGAAACCATAGTAGCGCCACATTGGCTAGCGATGATATTGGTTGTTGCAGGAACCGCCGGAGTAGTTACGTTACACGATGTTCCATAAGTCTGCCAGAAACCGCCTATCTGAACCGCTACGCGTATCGCATAGGTTGTGTTATAAGTCACGCCGCCAGGTAAGCTCAATAAGCTCAATCTGCTTACATTGGTGTCGTAAGCCCTAATGTTGGCTCCATTGGATACTTCAAAACGGTATAGTGTTGCACCAGGTACGCTTGAAACATAGATCAAGTTGGCAATGTGCACCAAAGTGCTGCCACAAAGGCTAGGAATGACCACCGTTAGCGGACCTACTTCGTCAATTGTTCCGCTACAGTTGTCATCGATACCATTTCCAGGTATCTCAACATGCCAGATGTTAGCCTCAAAATTGAAATCATCGCAGTCTGTACCGTTGTTTACGGCAATCAGGCCGGCCGGTACATTATCGCCATAACAGATGGTTTCAGCAGGTAATCCGTTGTTGTAGGTATCTCCGTCAAAATCAACGTAGAAATTACCGTTTCTATAAATTAGAGGATCTGCGTCATCACAGTCTGTTCCGTCTGTTACATAACCTGTAGGCTGATCAAGACAAGTCTGCTGGCTAATTTCCGGATCACCATATCCATCACCGTCAGCATCAAGATAATAAACCGTATTGCTGTTTACGTTGATTGTCATTGTAGTCAATACAAATGGTGTACATTGACCTGCATCCGGTGTAAATGTGTATGTAGTCGTTGCAAGATTGTTCATTGCAGGCGACCAAGTACCGGTTATTGCTTCAAGGCTGGTCGTTGGCAAATTGGCCAAGGGATCACCCGCGCAGATTGATGCTACTTGTGTAAAT